>OATH01000003.1_pt1 | contig 243558 bp, 192 predicted proteins | sample 1494971 | NCBI WGS metagenome assembly OATH01 (sample SAMEA2579949, study PRJEB22360) | human gut metagenome
CTATGCAGACCGAATTAATTATTGTCAGTGAATACTGTCACAAATGTCATATTGAACCTTCATTCATTGAGATGCTGGAAGAAGGTGGTTTGATAACTGTACGTACCGAAGCCGGCGAGCATTATCTGCTTGTCTCCGAACTTCCGAATGTGGAACGTTATAGCCGGATGTACTATGACTTATCCATTAATATGGAAGGCATCGACGCCATTCATCATATGCTGGAAAGGATGGAAGGGATGAGGCGTGAAATTGCTTCTCTCCGCAAACAACTCATGCTGTTTCGGGAAAAAGAAATAGAAGAAGCAGACTGGTAAAATGAAGCCTCTGTTTGGTGCAAACGGAGGCTCTATTTATAGTAAACAGAGGCTCTGATTCATATGAACGGAGCCTCTGTTTTATTAGGACGGTTACAGTACAAAGAAAGCTATCCGATGTACGTACAGATTTCTCTCAGATAGCGTGCATCCGTTTCATCAAAGCTATTCAGCGTATCGCTGTCGATGTCCAGCACTCCGATGACATTTCCCTCTTTTATAACAGGCACTACTATTTCCGACTTGGAGTTGGAACTGCAAGCTATATGGCCGGGAAACTGCTCTACATCAGGAACAATCAGCGTCTGCGCCTCCTTCCATGCCGTACCGCAAACTCCTCTGCCGAAACGAATGCGTGTGCAGGCGATAGGCCCTTGAAACGGTGCTAATACAAGTTCGTCGCCTTCCACCAGATAAAAGCCCACCCAGAAAAAGTGGAAAGTCTGCTTCAGTGCGGCAGCTATATTCGCCAAGTTAGCGATAAGATTCGTTTCTGAACTTACCAATGCTTGTAGCTGTGGAAGCAGCTCACGATATTTCTCTTCCTTGCTGCCTGTGTGGATCAGTAAATTTTCTGCCATTTCTTTTCTATTTGATTTGGTTTAAGATACCAGGGTCTTTTATCTTGTCATCTTCTGCGAAGAAAATGATTTTCGTCAGTATCTCCGCAGTTTTCGGGTCTTCATCTACAAAAGGCAGGAACAGTCGTCCGCGACTTTGCGAGTGTACCGGAAGAACGGCTATTTGTGCGCCGCCTTCTTTATGAATAACACCGCTGCCCAGATGAATGTTGTATTTGCCCAACTTGCCTTCGATGTATGCAAAGTTTCCTTTTACCTTCACGTTGTTGAAATGGAACAAAGGCAGCGTGAGTTCCACCAATGCACGGCGCATCTCAATTGTAGAATGACTGGTTTCCGGATCTACACTTCCGGCATGTGCCACACTGACAGCAAGATCCACGTCTCTCATCACTTCGGAGAAGATCACGGGCGGAATCTCCGAAATCTTCATCGGCTTATAATCCTGACGGTTGTGGAAGCAGACAAATTCCAGTGTGGGAGCTTCGATGTCGGCAGGAGAGAACCAGTCCGCCATCGCATAGATGGTGGCGATAATGTTCTCTTTATAATATATCTTCTGAAGCCCGTCCTCGTAGTCGGCTACCCAGCGGCGTCCTTTCAGTACGGCAACCGTTTTCTGCGGCTGAATCTGATTTCCGGCATACCGGCGGGATTGCGTAGCATCTTCCTCTTCCGGGGTGGGAAGATACAATTCGCGGAATACCTGCTTGAAAGGCTGGCGGATGGATTTGTCGAACAGGAATTTCTGATAGGCATGCCAGTTGCCGCTTGCATGCAAGTCTGTGGGGTGAGCAATGCGCAACTCATCTTTCGGAGTCAGCGGAAGACACATGTTGTCGGCTGTAATCAATAATCCGTCAGTATAGAAACCAGTCCTGCCATTGCTGGTGAAGACCAGATTTTTCAGTAACGGCCAGATCACCGGGTTCTTCATCAGTTTACGCAATTCGCTTTCTTCAAAACGGGTACAGTCTTCCATTGCCTGTTCGAGCATGATACGCGAACGGGCGTGCTGGTCTTTCAGTTTTTTGTGTACCGCTTTCAGTTCTTCCACGTATGGATGCTTTTTCAGTTTGGGAGGCAGGCTGTTCAGTTCTTTTCCGGCTCTTAGTTGTTTGATTTCCGGTTTGCCCTCATTGTTGACCTGCACGTATACTTCCACGCCCTCTATTTCTTTAGGGGTCAGGTAAGGGATGATTTCTTTGACCAGTTCCGTCTCCATGCTCCATGTCAGGCGGGTGACATCTCCGTAACCGGAGTTGCGTGCCAGGTTTTGCAGGGCGATAGCGACTGCTTTCTTTTCGCTTTCCTGCCTTTGTGCGCCGAATTCCTTGCTTTCTTTCAGGAACTTTTGCAGGAACTGATAACGTTCGAGCAATTCTTTATCCGCTTTCCGTCCCAACGGGATCAGCCCGTAGCTCATCAGCAGGTCTTTATTTCGCTTCGCTATGATTTCTTTTTTTGCATCTGCCGCTTTCGTCTTACCGTTGACGGCATCGGCAAATTTACGGGCACGGGTATGAGTATTGCTTAACGAAATATACTTGGCAGCATTGTATACTACCTCAAAACGTTCCTTGCCGATGGTCTTATAAGCCTCCTTGAACCAGCTGATGTCAAAAGCACCTTCCTGAAGGTCTTCTATATCAATCGGGGTGTAGCGGGCGATGATCGCTTTCTTCTTATCGTCGAAACACTCGCTGGTATGGGCATGGAAGTAGTAGGCGGCACTTTCCAGCCCTTTCCATCCGGTCGCTTTTTCGGTGAGTTCCAGCCATTGCGGGGCGAACATGGCAGCTTCCACCAGTCGTATATGGCTGATGTCGGCTTGGCGGGCCAGCTCCTTCAGTGTATCACTGTCATCGTCCGGAGATGGATAACAGGCATGGAGCAGACTGCTCAATACTCCCCGTTTGGTGTTGCGCCAGTTGTAACTGTCGCGGATGAAAGTGTCTTTGCCGAACGCTTGCAGGATGCGGATCAGTGTTTCCGCTCCGTAGACACGGTGCAGTTCTTCAGCCAGGCGGGTGACTTGGGTTTCGGAGTCTCCCCGTTGCAGCTCTATTTCCAGAATCCGGTTCACTACCTTCTGTGTCAGCGAATGGAAGAGAGGATGACAACGGTCGTCCAATGCCGTAGTCACATCTTTGATGCGTGTGGGGGAATTGATACGTCCCATCAGTTCCCTGTATATTTCTTCGGCAGGAATGAGCCCTAACATCCATGCGTGGGCAAAGTCCATACTTTGCAGGTAGACTTCGGTCTCTTCCAGTTCGGGAGTATGTTCCATGTAATTGGTGAGCTTGTAGAGCTGGTAGCGTACGGTGAAATAACGGGTGAAGAGCGCATCATTGATGGGATGCTGAGGCGCATCAAGCCAGAAGCGTACGAACTTGTTGTTATGTATCGGATAAACGATCTCCCTTGCTCCGTATTCTTGTTTGTCTCTGAGCCATGTATGCTTATTGGTGTATTGACGGAAGATATTCTTCGCATTGAGCAGGGGCAGCAACTGTAAAAGCATATTGACGGAGAACTGCTGATAGGTTGCTTCATTTCTGTACTCATGTGCCAGTCCGTCGATAATATCCTCTATCTGTGTGTAATAAGTCAGCTTGCGGAGTGACTTTTGTAACCCGCGGTAAGTGAAGCCTGCATACATCTTATTGATAAGCGGTTCGAACGTGTTGAGCGATTGGATAGCCGCTTCTTTGTCTTCCTGCTCTTCTTCGTCAAATTCATCGTCCTCGTCGTCTTCTATTTCATTAGGAGCGCCGGTAGATGCCAGCATGAATTTCATCATCAGCAACTTGTCGTAACTTCCGATTTCCTGTTGGTAGAAATCCTGCCAGAGCTCCGGGAGTCCGAGTTCGCTCAGTCCGTCGTAGTGCTTGTACCAGTTCAGTAACACACTGTTGCCCACCAGACGTACCTCGCCGTATTTATCAGTGAATTCGTCTTCTTTATGTTTTTCGATATATTTGTTCAGCTTGTCGAAGATTGCCTTGGCTTTTCCCAGACGGATAAACTCAAATGCTTTCTTAACGTTGAATCCGGCATCGGGAGTAATAGCGGGCAGGTTGACCTCAAACGCGGGATCGTATAACCCGAAGCCATTCTCTCGGGTATAGTTACTTGTCGTACTCTGTTCCGTGCCGTCTCCGATGAGCGATTCGATCAGAATCTTCTCCTTGGCATTCGGCTTCTGAATCTCTCTGACTGTGGACAGCAGTTCCCGATAACTCTCCTTTAGGAAATCTACGTTACGGATGGTCTTCATCATATCCAGTCCTGCCAGGCGACGTTCGGCATTCTTGTTGCTCAGCAATCGGCGGATACTGCCGGTCAGTTGTTCTTTCGGCTGTTTCATCAGCAGGTTGATGGCATTGATGCGCATCTCACTATATTTGAAACGGAGCAGTTCTTCTATACTCTGATATTGTTCGGGGGACAGGGACATTTCGGACAATACCTTGTATGCCTCGTCCCGTATGTCTGTCGAGCGGTCACCGAGCGATTGCAGCACATATTCCTGTTCCACTTTGCTTTCGGTATGGGCCATAACGATTCCGATATAGCTGGCACGGCTGTAAGACTCTAGTGCGGGAAGATACTCGCAAAGTTCCTCCCTCAGCCGGGCATCGTTGGTCATCCATGCGATGTACGCCATTTTGAGAACTACGTCCGAACGGGTAAGTATGATGCTGTCCCAGGGAAATACGTAGGGTGAATAAGTCTCCTTGGCAGAAATGGACTGATAGACTTGTTTCAGGTATTCGTATTGGCGGACAGCCTCTTCCGGTGTTTCAAAATAATCGCTGAGTGCGGGAGTCTCCTTATTATCGCTATACCGGCTCAGATAAAGACCGTCCATATAAAGAGGAAGGATGGCCGCCACGACTTTTGGGTCGTCGTGCCACACTTCGAATGCGTCTTTGCTGATCAGATGATTCATTTGAGATGATTGCGTACAGCGCAGGAAGTACAATAACGTCTGTATCTGATGCTTGGCACCTTTTCTGATGATATCCGGCACGATGACTCTTATCTCATCAGTATCATAGAATCCGATGCTCCACAAAGCCAGATAAAGTTCGACTGTATCTTTGCTTTGCAGGGTGTTGCGGGCAGCTTCGGGATGATTCAGGAAATTCCAGATCAGATCTACATACTTGTTGGTGATCCGTTCGCTGCTGTCCTGTTCACCGATTCCGGTGCATACGGCGATGCTTCGTTTGACGGAGGCAAAACGTTGCAGCCCATTGTGATAGATAATGGAGAACAGGTAGAGGTAACTTTCGGGGCATCCTTCGTCCATCGTTTCTACGATGGCTTGGCGCAGTCCTTCCTGTAGTTTGGCAGCCAGCAGCAGTTTGCCTTCCAATTCCAGCAACGGACGGTGTCCGCTGATGGCGATGGCGTGGAGATACCAGCGTTGCAGGCGGTTAGCGTTGTTTTCGCTGGTCAGTACTTGATGCAGGTATTCGATAACAGTTTCGTTACCTTGTGCTATTTGGGCAGCCAGCCAGTAGGAAGAGTTCATATAGCCACTGAATTCTTCTATATCTTCCGGTGTATTTCCTCCTTTTAAGATGGCCTCTACCGAGAATCCGGTGGCACGCAACTTCAGAAACTGGAGCCATGCGTCTCTGGCGTGGTCCAGATGGTTGGACGGATGAGTGGAGCGCTGGGCGCGGCGGTCGTATCCGATGGTATGCGGGCAGCGTGCTTCGAGTTGCAGATAAGTACGGAACAAAGTGGCAAATTCGTCGCCCAGCATATAGTGGAACAGTTTGTGCAGCTTGCCGTCCATCAGGTTGGCAATGCTTTCGATGTTTTCTTCCCGGATGATTTCTTCCAGACGGGGTTCCAGTATCTCACTGAATATACCATATCGGCCTCCCATATCCAAATCTTCCATGAACATGTCGAACAGGGTAAGCGTTTCCGGCTCCAGACTTGTTTTTTCCTTTAGTAAACTCTCCAAATAGGGGTTTAGCAGCTTGTTCAATTTGTCGTTGTAAGTAATTCTCATGACTTTAAGCTTTTAGAGTTTTTATTTCAGTTACCAAAGTCTTCCTGACAGCATTGCCAGCCGGATAAAGGTAAGTGTAGATTCTTCTTTCAGTTGGATGGGGGAGGATAACTCTCCGAGTTCCGCATCATTCAGAAAGATGCGGAAGATTCCGTCTTCATAAGATTGCAGAGCATTGATGATGGCTTCGGCTTCTGCAGCCGGCTTGCCGTTATAGTTGGCTCCAAAGTCTACTTTGCCGGCGGCGGCCTTGTCCTCCATCTCTTCGCGGGTGAGGTATTTCAGCATTTCACTTTGTAGCAGGCGTTCGTTGTATTCGCTTACTTGCCAGCTGACAACCGCTTCAATCAGCTCCTGTACACTGGCAGGAGCAACGGGGAAATCGACCGGCATCTTTTCGATGCTGCATTTCCTTTTTCCTAATTGTTTCACTTGTATATATGCTTTCATACTTATTCTTATTTATCAAGTTGAGTTCCCATCGGAGCATAAAAACGGACTTCACGAAGAGTGATCTCTTCGATATTCCATTTAATTTTCTGAGACGCTTCGAGTGCCAGTATCAGAATTTGTGTATTTGATAAATCTGCAAAATGTAGCTTATCCTCGTGTAAAGGTCTGAGTCTAAACGTCATATTTCCCTCTTTTAATAAGTTGTAGATTGCTATTACTCTCTTTTTGTACAAAAGTACTGAATAATAATGAAAAAGGAGTGAAATGGGAGGGGGATATTTTTGAGGACAATGAGAATACTAATGTTGTGAGATTTAGTAAGTTCCCTTTGGAAAGAAGAGGACAAAAAAAGCATCCGCTTCGTTAGAAGGGATGCTTTTATCGTGAATCACCCTTTCCGGGTTATTTTTTGTAGAAAGCCAAGTCTTCTTTATCCATATTCTTGATAAAGTTAGTATGCTTCGTTACTTCCGCTTCTGCGAAGTTCAGATATACATGTGCAGACTTGGAGAACAGGTCGGCAGCTTTGCTTGCATCCTGAATCAGCAGGTGGCACATGATGATATCAGCAGCCATTTCCATCAGTCTGCGGGCTGTGAAGTCGAGCAGTTCCTGATCCTGAGCCTCTTTAACGGCATTGGTGCTGGCTTCGAACTGGTCAGCCATCTTTTTCAGGCGAGACATCAGCGGTTCCATTTCCGGTGAGCAGGGAACGGTTTCGAATTCGCGGATGGTAGCAAGGTAAGAACCGTTGGTTACGTAGCGGATAGCAGCTACAGTCTGCAACTGAGTCGTACCTTCGTAGATGCTGGTGATACGTGCGTCGCGGTAGATGCGCTGGCAGGCATATTCCATCATGAAGCCCGAACCTCCGTGAATCTGGATACAGTCGTAAGCATTCTGATTAGCGTATTCAGAGTTCATACCTTTGGCAAGCGGAGTGAAGCTGTCTGCCAGTTTGGCGTATTTCTTCTGTTCCAGACGTTCTTCCGGAGTCAGTTTGCGTTCGCGGGAGATGTCATCCAGTGCTTTGTAGATGTCTACGTAGCGGGCTGTCTGATAAAGCAGTGCACGTCCGGCATCCAGTTTTCCTTTCATAATGGCCAGCATGTCGTATACGGCAGGGAACTCGATAATTGCTTTTCCGAACTGCTTGCGGTCTTTGGCATACGCCAGTCCTTCGTTGTAAGCAGCCTGGCTCAATCCTACCGATTGTGCGGCGATACCCAGACGGGCACCGTTCATCAAGGCCATTACGTATTTGATCAGACCGAGTTTGCGGTCACCGCAAAGTTCGGCTTTTGCATTCTTATAAACCAGTTCGCAGGTAGGAGAACCGTGAATACCTAACTTATGTTCGATACGGCGTACATCAACACCGCCCTGACGTTTGTCATAGATGAACATAGACAGACCACGACCATCTCTGGTTCCTTCTTCCGAACGGGCAAGTACCAGATGGATATCTGCGTCGCCGTTGGTGATGAAACGTTTCACACCGTTCAGCAGCCAGCATCCGTCTTTTTCGCTGTAAGTTGCTTTCAGCATCACTGCCTGAAGGTCGGAACCGGCATCCGGTTCGGTGAGGTCCATAGACATCGTTTCGCCCTGGCATACGCGAGGGATGAAACGGCTGTGCTGGTCGGCATTACCGAATTCATACAGTGTTTCGATACAGTCCTGCAGAGACCAGATGTTTCCGAAACCTGCATCGGCAGCGGCAACGATTTCAGCACACATGGTGTACGGAGTGATCGGGAAGTTCAGACCACCGAAACGGCGGGGCATTGTCATTCCGTTCAGTCCGGCTTTCACCATCGCGTCCAGATTTTCTTTCGTACCGGAAGCGTATTCCACCCGTCCGTTGGCACAGTGAGGACCTTCTTCGTCAACGCCTTCAGCGTTTGCATTGATAATTTCGCCTGTTATTTCTCCGGTGATCTCCAATACTTTATCGTAAGAGTCGAGTGCATCCTCAAAATCCAGAGGAGCGTAGTCGAATTCATCTTTATCTCTGTAGTTGCGTTCTTTGAGTTCGCAAATACGTTTCATCATCGGATTGTTCAAGTGATACTTGAGTTCCGGTATTTCTGTGTAAAAATTTGCCATCTTTCTTTACTTGCTATTCTGTTTATAATACTTAATCATCTTCGGCACAACTTCTTCGATGGTTCCGTTGATTACGTAGTCGGCAATCGTATTGATCGGAGCATCCGGATCGTTGTTGATAGAGATGATGATACCACTTTCCTGCATACCGGCGATATGCTGGATTTGTCCTGAGATACCACAAGCAATGTAGAGTTTCGGACGAACCGTTACACCTGTCTGACCAATCTGACGGTCATGTTCTGCAAAACCTGCGTCGACAGCGGCGCGGCTTGCACCTACTTCTGCGTGAAGTTCTTTGGCCAGGCTGAACAGCAAGTCGAAGTTTTCTTTGGAACCTACTCCGTAACCACCGGCGATGATGATCGGAGAGCCTTTCAGGTTGTTCTTCGCTTTTTCTACGTGGCGTTCGATTACTTTGACCACATAGTCTGTGTCGGCTACGTACTTCTTCACATCGTGGCGGATCACTTCTCCCTGATAAGCCGGAGAAACGATTTCCTTCTTCATCACACCTTCGCGAACGGTTGCCATCTGTGGGCGGTGTTCGGGGTTCACGATCGTTGCAACGATGTTACCGCCGAATGCCGGACGGATCTGGTACAACAGGTTTTTATAAACTATTCCTGCTTTCTTGTCTTCGTGGTCGCCGATTTCCAGTGAGGTACAGTCGGCAGTCAAACCGCTGGTCAAAGCAGAGGAAACACGCGGACCGAGGTCACGACCGATAACGGTTGCACCCATCAGGCAGATTTGCGGTTTTTCTTCTTTGAAGAGATTGACCAGAATAGAAGTGTGGGGAAGTGAAGTATAGGGATAAAGTCCTTTGCCGTCGAAAACGTGGAGTTTGTCTACTCCGTAAGGAAGGATTTGCTTTTCAATTTCTTTGAGGCCGGTGCCGGCAACTACTGCTTCGAGTTGGCAGTTGAGTTCGTTAGCCAACGAACGACCTTTTGTCAGAAGCTCCAGGCTGACGTCTGCGACGATGCCTTCTTCTATTTCGCAATATACAAATAAGTTATTCATGATTATCCGATGGTATGGTTAGCTAACAGTTCAACAATCAGTTCTTCCACATCACGGTCGCTGCCGCTGATGGTTTTGCTCTCTTTAGCCTGGAACACGATGTTCTGAATGGCTTTTACTTTCGTAGGCGAACCGGAAAGACCACACTGGGCGAGGTCACCGTTTACATCCGCTACGCTCCATTCTGTCAGATTCAGATAGTCGCGCTTGTCATACAAGTCGGTATAGTCGAGGTTACCTTGTTGTTTTTCCGTCACGGTTTTAGCATGTTTGTACTTCTGCACCAGCTTCGCGTTGCGCGGGCGGCAGGGAGCAGCCGAGCCGTTGACTGTGATAACGATAGGCAGCGGACCTTCCACTGTTTCAACACCACCGTCGATGTGGCGTTTCACTTTGATTTTGCCGTCACCTACTTCGAGAATCTCTTCAGCGTATGTGATTTGCGTCAGTCCAAGTTTTTCTGCCACCTGCGGACCTACCTGTGCCGTATCACCGTCGATAGCCTGACGACCGCCGATAATAATGTCGCACTCACCGATTTTGCGGATAGCAGTTGCCAGAGCGTAGCTTGTAGCCAGCGTATCTGCACCGGCAAAAGCACGGTCAGTCAGCAAATAACCATTATCGGCACCACGGAAAAGTCCTTCACGAATAATATCAGCAGCGCGTCCCGGTCCCATTGTCAGAATGGTTACGGTAGAGCCTGGGTGAGCATCTTTCAGGCGAAGAGCTTGCTCAAGGGCATTCAGGTCTTCGGGGTTGAAGATGGCAGGGAGTGCCGCACGGTTAATAGTGCCGTCGGCTTTCATGGCATCTTTCCCAACGTTACGTGTGTCGGGAACTTGTTTTGCCAATACAACAATTTTCAAACTCATGCTATTAATTTTAGTATTAGTATTTCTACAAGTTAGCAGCCAGTAGTCAAGTAGTAAGTATCTTGCTATTCAAACTATCCGGTTAACTATCAGCGTGCAAAATTACTCAAACACTTGGTTCTGACAAGAAATACGAGTAAAAAATGCACAGTATTAAGTTTTTTGAGCAAATGAGGAGGAAAATAAACTTATATTTCAATCATAAACTGAAGCCGACTACAAAGTAGAGTTGCTCTTCGTAGGGGTTGGCTATCAGCTTTCCGAATACGGGCAGTGAGAATGTGGAGGTAATCTTCAATTCTTTGCTGGCGGAAAGCCCTGCGTTGACAACATTGAACTTGTCTGAATACATGCCTTCCCACGGAGTGAAGCCTGCTTCGAGGGCAAAATCCACTCCTTTTATGTGAAACGGATAGCTGAGTTCGCAGTAGCTGGACCAGGCGCGTTTTCCGTTTTCGCGATAGTCATTGCCGGCAAATGTGGTGTACCAACTCACCGAAAGCGGGAATTTCTCGCAAAGCATGTATCCGGCACCGGCTTCGAAAGTATGTCCGGTGGAGTGTGCTTTATAATTGAAATATTTGAAAGGTTCGTCTTCCGTTTGAGTAAAATAGTTGTTGGCATATAAGGTAAGGTTCTTATATTCGTACTCCAGTGAGAGGTCAATCTCGTTGTTCTTATGACGGAATTCTGTCGACCCCCAGGCGTAGACGGTCAGCCCTTTCCAGTTGAAGCCAAGTGAAGGCTGAACGCTGGCATTGCCGCTGTCCATACCTCTCCAGATATAGCTGCTGACAAAATCTGCATTAACAAAGACTTCCTGCGCCTGTGTATAAACGGCGCAAAATAAGATTGCAATAAGTAGGAGTTGTTTTTTCATTTTATGGTCTTGTTGCTTACGAGTTAGCGTCTTGTTGTTTACGGGCGGCAAAGATACGGCATTTTTTCTTTTCTTAAAAGATGCCTTCCTATTTTGTACAGTCTGCCGGAGTTAATGGTCAATGGTCTGTTTATTAGTATCTTTCCTACGTTAGATTAACATCTTCGGGTAGTAACAAGGCTTCGTTTCATGTACGTGATTCTGTCGGTTCACGTACATGAACCAACGGGATCACGTATGTAGACCGGTGGGATCACATACGTGAAGCGAAGGCAGATGACGCTCGGAAGTGCTTGGGGAAGCCTTGTTCTCCTATTGGAGCTACGGAGTTTTACTCTAATATGTGGCATGTGGGGAACGGAAAAAGGTGATAATAGAAAATGTCTCCATGTCTATTATCACCTTATTATCACCGCGTATTGTCACTTTTACTTTTCTGGTTGATAGGGTATTAACTGCGAAAAGTGACAAGTGACAATAGAAATTGCAATTTTAACTCCTTAGTAGTTCTAGAATGTGACGTCCATTTTCAGTACGAAAGTGCGGGGAGCAGCTACAGCCATCGGACGGTAGCTATATTCCTTATTCAGCAAATTGTTGACCATAAACTGGAAGGCGACTTCTTTCGTAGCTTTTACTCCGAAGCGTAAATCAACGGTTGCATAGTCCGTATTATGTTTTTTCCAATAGCTCGCCAGCGTTTCTCCTCTTGACTGCCCGAAGAGAATGGTACGTACATAATCCATCAGATCTTTCTGTTGTTTTTCTCGTTCATCCAGCATCAGATAATCCACAGCAAGAATTTTACTCTTCCAGGCCACATTTGCGCCGAGGTTGATACGCTTCCACTGGAAGTCTACCGTAGCTTTGAAAGTATGTTTCGGACGATATTTCAGATACTTGCCCGTATTCGATTTTTCTTTCATCTGGAGGGCATCGGAGTAGGTATCTTCCAACTCGTTGCGCTCTTTGTAGTCGGCATCACGGGGTTCGGTATATACATATCCTAAGTTGTAGAACAATTTTGTATTCTTATTGAAGTTATAAACTCCGTTTGTTGATATTTCCATTCCATAGATTTGCGCTTTCGATACGTTGTGGAACTGTGCCCCGATGCCGAATCCCTTGCCGTCCATCAGCATCCGGATGGCATCACTGATACTGTTGATCATGCTATAATCCGCATTGTTGAACAGACCGAACTGGAATTCGACCATGTCTTTATATTCGGTATAGAATCCGGCTACATCGACAAATCCCTGGAAATTGCCGATTTTGTATCCTTGTTTGAATCCTAGTTCCGCATTGTATCCTTTCTCCGGTTTGATATCGAGGTTCGGATAAATGCCTACTCCTCCGATATCTTTGCGGAGATACTTCTCGTTGATGGACGGATTGCGGTAACCCTGACCTATACTGGCACGGATAAAGCTATAGTCGGCTAACTGGTAATTCAGTCCGGCACGGAATACGGGACGGAACGGAACTTTGGTTCCGAGTATCTTTGTTTCCGCTTCGCGGTAATGGTTGTCCACGCGATAATATTCGGCACGTACTCCTGCCGATACGCTCAGACGGTCCCAGAAACGCTGGTCGTACTGGAAGAAGGCAGCCACGTTATCACTTTTGTATACCTCGTCCATAATGGAGGAATCATAACGGACGTGCTCGTAAGTCATTCCGGTAGTGATCTGTGCACCGCCGTCCCATTTCTTGTTGAACTGGTAGTCGAGATAATAATTGTAGCTTTTGTCCGTTTTAGTCTTTGAATCATTTCTGGACGGATTCATTACGTTTGATAGCCACGGGATAAGGTCGCTGGGCAGTTGTCCGTTCTGTATGCTGCCCAGATCGCCGGGGAGCCCGTTGTCCATGACCCAGGAGATAAGGTCGCAGTAGTCTGCCGTTGTCGCGTTCGGGAAGATGTTGCCCAGTGAAGTGAATACTCCGTTCATGGCATCTTCCAGATTTCCGTTGATGAGGCCCGACCCGATACCTACCAGTGCCGGGTAGAGGGAGCTGTAGTCGCCTCCTGCAATGTTCTGGATGGTCTGTGCATTGGTGCCCATATTTCCCAGGATATCGGTGATCGATGCACCCGAACTCGGACGTACAATATTGTCGGCACTATGGTAGAAGCGGCCTTTGATCTTGTGGGAAGTTCCGTTCTCCGGATTCACGTAGTTGATGAACGGGTCGATGTGGAAGTTGTTTTCTTCCCGTCCCATATTGGTGAAAGGAGAGGGCTTATAAACTTCGGTCGGTGATCTCCAGATAAAGAAGTCTCCGTACTGGTTGGTCAGGAAGTCCACATTCAGCCCGTAGTTGAGTATCTTCATTCCCATGTCCGGCTGGTGGTAAGTCAGGTTGCCGCCCATACGGAACCGTTTGTTGTATCCCTGCTGGCGGTATCCTTCGTCAGTGAACAGATTGATGCTTCCGCTGACATCGAAATGACCGATACGACGGGAATGGGAAAGGTCGAAGCCTTCATAAATCGGATTTCTTATTCCGCTCAGCAGGCTGCCGCGCAGGATAGGTTTCACCGAATATTTTCCGTCTTTCCAGAAGCTTTTGTCACTCCATTGGTATTCGTCGTTCTCCGCATCGCCATATACACCGACGTATGCGCTGAAGCGGGTTTTCGGTGTCAGTCCCGGACGGGCGGTACGTATATTGATGATACCGTTCAAGGCTGACGAACCGTATAATACGGAAGAGGCGCCCTTGATCACTTCTACCTGCTCGATGTTTTCGAGGGGTACGGTATTCCAGTTGATTTCTCCCGTTTTAGGATTCAGCGTACTCATTCCGTCTACCAGAATTTGGCTGCGGGCACCTACACCGTAGGTCCATCCGCTGCCTCCACGCATGGAAGGCTGTTTGTCTACGATGTCCACACCGGGCAGTGTGCGGAGCGTGGAAGTAATGTCCGTTGGTGCCTGGCGGGCGATATCGCTTGCCTTTACCAAATCCATCGATACGGTGACGTTGCTCAGCTTCTGTTCGAAGCGTCCGGCACTGACTACTACTTCTTCCAGCAGCTTGGTGCTTTCTTTCATATAAACATCTTTGGTGATTACGTCCCGTCTGCCGATCACTATGGGCATGAGAACATCTTCATATCCCACATAGCTGAATACCAGGTCGACTCCTCCTTCGGGCAACTTGATTTCGTATGCTCCGTTGATGTCGGATACTACCCCTTGATTACCGTGTAGCTTGTATGTCACAGCTGCACCGACCAAAGGTTCGTTCGTGTTGGCATCATATATATGTCCTTTCAGTGTCTGGGCAAAAGCAGTTCCGAATCCGGTCAGGAGAATCAGTACTGTCAGTATATATAGTTTCTTCATTGTTTCTATAATTTATGTTTTTTCTTAGGATGGAAAAACGGATGATTAATTGTCAACCAAGTCAAGTCCCAAGTCCAGCTTGGTAATGATAGACCAGTTATCGTACAACGGACCAAGATAAGAGTCGTACAACATCGGGCCGAAGTTAGGAATGCCTTCCATGACAGGCTGAAGATTCGGAATGAAAGCGATGATAGGGCTCAATGCTGCCCTGTCCAGATATATATGAGTATGCCCGTTCACCTTTTCTATATGCATGGGAATACCTTTTTTTATCCACGAAAAGAACATCTGGAAACTTTGGTAGTCCATATTGGCAATCATGGACAACAAAGAATTATCCAACGATTCGTTTACTGCTCCGAGCAGTGTTTTCAGTAAGAAGGGGTTGGCTTTCAAGATGGCATCTGCGATGCCTGCAATCAGATTGCCGTCGACCGTCTTTCCCTGTCCTTGTATAGCTTGGCTGATGATGGCGGGGAGGTTCAGTTTGACATAAAGCAGGTCATTCTTTACATACCAGTGAGCCAGTCCACGGGGAGAGGGAGCATAAGCGCGTCCCTGAGTTGCGGCAGCGATGTCTTCGGCAGATAAAGTATTGAACATGAGTTTCATCATGATGAACATGCTGACTTGCTGCATCGATTCAGGGTCGTCCATATTGATTTCACTGAACTTCTGTTCTCCCAGTTGCATTTCGTCAGTCGTATATTCGGCAGTGATGTTTCCGTCGGATTCCAGATTGATATTCCGGAGCAATTGTGGCAGGAGATATCCTCCCATACCTTTTATTAAAGTAGAGACGGTGGCATATAAACTTCCGGCATCTTTGACCATTTCCAGATCCATGTCGGTATATAAGGCTGCTGTCAATAGCTGGTTGTCCGCTTCGCCCCATTCGTATTGTCCGGTCTCCTGATTACGTACGACGTCTTTTCCTCTGCCGCGTGTCAGTTCGCTGAGCAGATAACTGTTCATCCATTGGCTTTGCGGCATGGTTACGTTCAGATCCAGTTTCATCGTTTTCGGAGTGATGGCACCGGTGTATGTAACGGTTGCTCCTGCTGCCGAAACGGTCTCTCCGCTGAAGGTGTAGTTATCTTCCTTTTCTAATAATTCCACCCGGAAAGATGTCTCTTTTTCTCCCGGAATGACATCATTCAAAGTCAATGTTCCCTTTTTGCTGTCTTCTGTGATGAAGCTGACAGATTTTCCGATTAGTTTTTCTCCGCTGTAGGTCAGGTCCAGAGTCGATGGTTTGATATACGAGCCATATTCCTGGCTGAGTTCGCCCGGCCAGAACAGCTTGTTGTTATAGGTTTCTTCACAAGATGTAAAGAAGAATGCCGCACAAGCTACCAATAATAGTTTTCGTAATGTTTTCATTCTCTTTTTAGTTTTTATATCTAAGTATTTATTAAAACATTGCAAATGTCGTCTATTCTTGTTTCTACGTCAAGCTCCATTTTTCGTATTCGATGTTCTATTCTAATTATTTTGTATATATGTGTCTTGGAATGAATATTCGTAATGTCCCTTCCTTTTGAATAAATGTTCTGTTTTTCATATTTTAATAAAAAGCTTGACTGGATATCAAAAGGAAAAAGATATCTTTGTGGAACTAAATTTCTTAATTATGATTATAGATGATGCGCTTCCCAAATTTGATCTTCCGGTTGATTTTGTTACGGATGACAGTATAACTGGTGACATCCTGAATCAGTACGGTCGTTTTCCCTGCCATATAAAGGCGGGAGTTTTTGTGCTTTGTACGCGGGGAACCGTACGCGCTACTATCAATCTGTCCGAGTATACAATCAGCCGGAATGATTTTGTGACTGTGCTTCCCGGATCATTTATCCAGATTCACGAAGTATCTTCGGATACCCGTGTCTGTTTTGCCGGTTTTTCTTCGGAGTTTATAGCGCGGGTAAGTTATGTGGAGACGTTTCTGGATTTTCTTCCTATGATTCTGAATAATCCCATTATGCCGCTGACGGAAGAAATAGCTCAATTGTACCGGAATGCTTTTAGCTTGCTTATTCGTGCCTATGCCTTGCCGAACACGCTGGACAATAAGGAGATACTGAAATCTATATTTACCATATTCTTTCAGGGAGTGGGCGAGCTGTATAAACGTTGCAAACCGACGACCAACGAGCCGATAAAGCGGGAGCATGAACTCTATCGTCAGTTTATCCAGTTGTTGATGGCAAACTATACGCAGGAGCATGAAGTCTCCTTTTATGCGAAAAAGTGCGGAGTGACTCCGGCGCATTTTTCCGGTGCTATCCGAAAAGCCAGCGGTCACAGTCCTTTGGCCATCATCACGGGAATTATTGTCATGAATGCGAAGGCGCAATTAAAATCTACCCGGTTGCCTGTGAAGGAAATAGCTTTTTCGTTGGGATTCAATAACCTTTCCTTTTTCAATAAATATTTTCGTAAGCATGTGCAGATGACGCCTCAGGAGTATAGGGAATGCTGAAGGTGAACGGTGCACAGGCTGCTACATTAACAACGGGCTCGATGGTGACGCAAGTGGGAAATACGAGGGGTGGCGGAGGATGCCCCGGGGGATGGTAAACAGCAGTTTACCGTTGAAAAGAGTACTTTGGTCGATTCTTTTTGTGGAGTAGAAGTAACGGTTCTATCTTTGTATCAGTCATTTGGAACAATGAAGCATGAAAAGACTGCGTAAACAACAATTGCTGGAACAGAGCATTTATGGGGCTATCTGGACTGTTATTTTTCTTCTCCCATTGATCGGCGGATACTTTGCCGTTAATGGTGGGCTCGAAAGAGAGGAAAGTCGTGCGGTGATCCATGACTCCTGGTTGACTATCCTCCCTTTTTTCGTGCTGTTTCTGTTGAACAATTACGTATTGGTTCCGTATTTTCTTTTCAGAAAAAGATATTGGCCCTATATTATTTCTGTGGTTTTTCTGATTGCTATTTCGTGCCTGATCGCTCCTGCTCCTTCTATGGAACGGTTTCCGGGGAAGTTCAGGCATGAGAAGATTCATGATAAGAATGGCGATAGTAAAGAGAACCGGAGAAATCAACTTATAGAAATGAGAGAGAGAGCTCGTAAAGAAGAGTCTATCCATTGGGATGAGCTTCGACTGATGGAGCCTGATGTGGAAAAGCCCCAACGACCAGGTGGCTTTCCTAAGCCGGCTCCTTATCCTTTTCCTCCTTTCACTATCCGCTATCTTATTCATTTTGTGGTAGCTTTTCTGATGGTCGGATTTAATATTGCAGTCAAGTTGTTTTTCAAGTCCTTCCGGGACGAAGAGATGCTGAAAGAACTGGAACACCAACATCTGCAGTCCGAACTGCAATACCTGAAATATCAGATAAACCCGCATTTCTTCATGAATACGCTTAATAATATTCATGCACTGGTGGATATCGATACGGGAAAAGCGAAAAGTACGATTGTGGAACTTTCCAAGTTAATGCGTTACGTGCTTTACGAAGCCAGCAACAAAACCATTCTGCTGTCGCGTGAAATCCAGTTTCTGGAGAATTATGTCACGTTAATGAGTTTGCGTTACCCTGACAGAGTATCCATTGAAAAGAATTTTCCTCTTGAAGTACCCGAGGTACAGATACCGCCTTTGCTCTTTGTCTCTTTTGTGGAAAACGCTTTCAAGCATGGAATCAGCTACCGGAAAGAATCGTTCGTTCATGTAGTGATGCAACTGGAAGACGGAAACAGGCTCTCTTTCAGATGTACCAACAGTACAGGCGGTTCGTCTGATGAGCAGCATCATGGTATCGGTTTGGAGAACGTTCGTAAACGCTTAAGGCTGTTGTTTGGTAATGATTATACCCTTTCCATTACGGAGGAAGATAATAAATTTGATGTTTTACTTATTGTACCTTTATTATAATGAAATGTATAGCGATTGATGATGAACCTTTGGCATTGAAGCAACTGACGGATTATATATCCCGTGTTCCTTTTCTGTCTTTAGTCAAGCCTTGCCAGGATGCTTTTGAGGCGATGAAGGTACTGGCTGATGAGGATATAGACCTGATCCTTGTGGATATCAATATGCCCGATTTGAACGGACTGGATTTTATCCGTTCGCTTATCAGCCATCCGTTGGTTATCTTCACGACTGCTTATTCTGAATATGCGGTTGACGGTTTCAAACTGGATGCTGTCGATTACCTCTTGAAACCGTTTGAGTTCCAGGATTTACTGAAAGCGGCGGATAAGGCACGGAAACAATTTGAATACCGGTTGCTGGAGCAGCAGGGAGAACTGGGGAACAGTTCGCAGATAAAAGGAGATTCTCTGTTTGTAAAGAGTGATTATAGGGTGGTACGTATCGATGTGAAAAATATACGGTACATTGAGAGTATGAGTGAATATGTACGTATTTTCATAGAAGGTGAGGATAAACCGGTCATTACTCTTGCCAGCCTTCAGAAGATGGAGGAGCGGCTTCCCGCGTATTTCATGCGGGTACACCGTTCTTATATTGTCAATCTTCGCAAGATTACAGAAGTTTCCCGTCTCCGCATTATCTTTGATAAGACGACGTATATTCCTGTCGGGGATAATTATAAGGAGAAGTTTACGGAATATATCGGTAAGTTGAGTCTCTTTTAAAGCGCTGCTGTCTTTGATAAATCGTTGCAGGCGGAAGATGATGATAAGACAAAAGCCCCGGGAGCAGAAATCGCTTCCGGGGCTTTTGTTCTTATATAAGAGTCATCTCTTTATTTGATACCCAGTTTCTTTGCTATTTCTTTGGGAAGTGCATCCTTGTGTACCAGGATATTCATAGTCTTGTAAGCGACGAATGCTTTGGAAGCATACCAGATTCCGTCATATTTACCTGATTTGCCCCAGGAGTTCTTTACCATGAAGTATTCTTTACCATTCTGGTCTTTAGCGATACCGTAGATAACCATTCCGTGGTCGTCTGTAGTTTCCCAGTTGTCGAAAGCTGTCTGGCGCATTTCCTGAGTGATTTCCATTTCCGGAAGTGGTCTGGAAGTCAGTTCTTTGCGTTTGTCGGCAGCTGTCATACCTGTCCAGCGGGCCATATCCGAACCTGTCAGTTCTGCACCTTTGGCAGCGTCCGGCATTACAGCGATACCGTCACGGGTGAAACCTTGCTCGCTGACGTCACTGCCCCATGCGAATGTATATCCTTTTTTAACGGCATTGTCCATTACAGCCATGAACTCATCGATCGGAAGGTTGTATGACAGACCGTTACGCCAGTTATCCTGAATTTCGATGGCGAATTGAGAATAGAAAGGATGATGTGTGTAAGAAGTCAGTGATACATAGTCTTCAGCTTTCAGTCCGAGTGATTCAGCGAAAGTTTTCGGAGTATATTCCTTACCGTTGTAAGTGAAGTTTTCCGGGCATGCTCCCAGATAAGTATCGTAGATAGCGCTAAGACCTTTTTTCCATACCGGAGTCAGCTTAGTGAGTTTACCTTTGGCGATAGCGTTGATGTAACCTTCTGCTACGGCATCCAGTTCGTTGTGTACCGGCAGTGAATCACCGTACATGATACCCGGCATTGCTTCCTGCGGAACAAGACCGTAGTTCTTCATACAGTAAATAATGTCATAGAAACTTCCACCGGGAGAGAAAGAACTGTCGCCATGATAGCGTACGTAGTTTGCTCCACGGTCTTCCATTGTTTTGTGTACAACAAACATTTCCGAAAGGTCATATTCGCCTTTACCTAAACGAAGTAGTTCTGATTCCAGAAATCCCAAAGCAGAGAAGCTCCAGCAGGTGCTCGAACGGTTCTGGTTTTTGATGGAGGTAATCGGATTTTCTTTCACTGTTGTGAAAACGAAGCCCTCTTCGGGTTTTGCGTCTTGTGCCATTGCGCTCAGGCTGAACAAGCCTAAGGCAGCGATAAGGATACTCTTTTTCATTCTGATGAAATTAATATTAAATTGTTTTGGCTACAAATATACGGATTCCTCTCTTGAAATCCGTCTTTTTGTACTCAAATTGCATAAAAAAAGAATGAATATTACTGTATCTTAGCGCGATAGGTCCGTTCGGAGAAGGTGATATTTAAGAACAAAGAGAAGCTGTTTTCTTTTTGCATACCGTTAGGGACCTTCATCTGACCTTTGTATTTCAGGCCGAAAGAGAGTACATTATTATTGCGTAATCCGAAATTTAGTCCGGTGCTGATGTAATAATCGGTCGCTTTCTTCTTTTGGATAACGATGTATGAATTGCTGATTCCCGTTCCCAGTAACAGGCTGACCGGGTTACGGTACACATTGCCCGGCGTATATTTTCCTCCCAGGGATAGCCGGTGCTGGTTCTGAAAACTGACGTTGGACTGCGAAGACTCCATCCGGCTCCAGTCAATGTATTTATAGTCGATGGTTGCCATCCAGCGCAGACAGTTGTAGGATGCTCCTACACCGAAAAATTGTGGAAGGCACTGACGGTACCGTTTCAGGCTGCTTTCAATATCTTCTCCTCCTGAACTGCTGCTGACGTAGAGGTTATTCTCTTGCCTGAAGTTCTGTGAGTATCCGTATACGGCTCCGGCAACGAAGAAACGTTCGCGGTCGATTGCCCATTTGTACTGAATACCAAAATCGGCATAAAAGGTATGTTTGTAAGAACTGGTTTCTTCGGTGGCGTTGCCTTGTGTTTCAGTTTGAGTGATCGTTCCTGTGACATAAGAAAGGTTGGTGCCGACGGAAAGACCTTTGTCAAACAGGTACGCCGTGCTGACTCCCATCTTGGAAAGCCCTCCTTCTCCTTGAAAAAGAGAGGAAACGGTGCTTCCATTAGTGCCTGCTATTTCTTCATCCAGTGTGATGGCATATCCTACACTGCTCACGGGCGCCAAAAAAACGGCTCCATACCAGCGGGGGATAATCCGGCAACCAATACTTAGATTGTTCAGGTTTCCTGTGACGGAATGATTGCTGGCTCCCCGTTGTGTATAGTTCTGGTAAGATCCCATAATACCGGCATCTATCTGAAACCGCTGTTCGGTAAGTTCGGTGAGTGATGCGGGATTGGCGGTGTTCAGAAAATTGCTTCCACGCAGGGCGATGCCTGCGCCTCCCAAACCTGCATATTGTCCGCCTTCACCGGTAGAGATTTCTCCCAAGCCGAACATGGAGGTAGGTGAATTGGTGGTATTTTGAGCGATCAGTATGGAGACAGGGCTGTAAAGAGCCAAAATGCAAAACAAAATCTTTTTCATTTTTGATAGGTTTTGTAAAGTATGATAAGTTTGGTGGTTTCTCGGTTGGTCGTGTTATCTCCGTCACCGAAAATGACACCTTGCAGAGTCGTGAAAAACAGATTGTCCGGAAGGATTAGTTGCAGCTTTTGTCGGTTGTAACCGGTCGTTCCCAGATTTGTTTGCAGGAAAGAGGTGAGATCGAATGAGTAATAAGTCTTTTCGTAGGTCACTTCATCGACGACGAGATTTCCGGTTTGTACGGAGTTTCCTGTAAGGTCCGTGATAACTCCCTGCGTCACATTGTCTTTGTTGGCGGTATAAAGTGACAGTGTTTGGGGAAGCGGATACATTCCTCCATAAGTCCCTTTTACCGGATATAATTGTAAGGTGGCACTTTCGATGGTCACCAGGTCACCTTCCATACAAAGATTGTTGAGATGGGGAAAATCAATGGAGATGTACATGCCCGTCATTCCCTGCATATATGCCTGGTGGTTGCTCAGAGAGGTGGATAACGCGTTGTCGTCTCCGCTTTGCAGATCCTCTAGCGGTGTGCCGTTCCGGTCGTACTCTATTTTATTAAAGGTAAGCGTAGTGCTTGCATTGAATACCAGTTCCTTTTCAGTGATGACCTCCGTCAGCGAATGGTAATAGAGCGTGATGCAGAAGCTGGAATCATTCACCTGAAATCCATTGACGCATGCGGCGTTCATATCCGGAATGAAGGCGATACCTTTGAAATAATTCTGAAAAAAGGTTTGTGACTCCATTACCCGGTTGTCTTCCAGCAGCAGGTTGAACCATTCCTTGCCCCATTCGTCGGGCAGGCGGACTTCCAGTTCCTTGCTCCGTCGTCCGGGAGTGGGAGTGAAGCTGAAAGAACTCAGTGGGTTCTGGCTGTCATAAGCTATATTGCTGGTACTATATAAATAATTCGCATCGTCCAGTTGGATATTTTCTGTCAGGGGATACATCGAAATCCGCTGGGTGACCAATGTGTCTCCCAGATAGTCGCCCGAAGAATAAAGGCGGATCGTAATGGAATCGAACAGGTAATCGATACTTTCGTCAAAAGAGACGGAAGGTACTTCATACTCCGCATAAAAGGAAGCGGTGATTTCTCCCCACAACGCGTCCTTGCGGTGTCCTATCTGGCATACAGTATCTCCGGAAGTGGCAAGCGAATCGCTCAGGAGTGTACTGAGCAATACCGTACACGTATCTGTCTGTACATTCCGGAACGAACTTTCCACCCATTTTCCTCCTACTAAAGACGCATCGTTCTGGCAGGCGAAAAAGGAGAAGAATATCAAAATAAAAAGAAGTGTTATCAATGATTTCATGAACAATAATTCAATTGGTTTTGTGGCGGCAAAAGAAGGACATTTAGGGAGGTTCCCCAAAAACTATCGACTAAGTCTGTCTATTTATCGACTTCAATTTTGTTGGTAGACAGAATGTTTCTGTTTGTCGATAGTTTTTTTATTCATAGCCGTTGCCCCCTACATTTGCGGCTGTATTTAACGACAAATTTTAATGAATAAAAAAATGAATAGATTACTTTGGATGCTGGTTGCACTATTGTCGCTGGCTGCATGTACGGAAGATACGGAGTATACAGCCGGAGTTTGGTATCGTCGTTCGGATTTTGACGGAGTGGCGCGTATGGATGCCGCCGGATTTACTATTGGCAATAAAGGCTATCTCTGCGGTGGGTACCGGGGGAGCAAGAAGGAACGCCTGAAGGACCTTTGGGAATACCATATTGACAATGACTGGTGGACACAGTGTGAAGATATGCCCGATGAGGCTATCGCACGGAATGCCGCTACAGGATTTGCTGTAGGTACCAAAGGATATATTGTCGGTGGATATGACAAAGATGCCAATGACTATCTGGATGATTGTTGGGAATACGACCCGGCGACGGGAAACTGGAAACAGATGGACCCCTTCGGGGGAGGTGCCCGTATGTATGCACTGGGATTTGGTATAGGAAATTATGGTTATGTCGGTACGGGGTATAACGATAATTACCTGAAAGATTTTTATCAGTTTGATCCTTCGGCTGCTTCCGGTTCGCAGTGGACAATCATTAATGGGTTCGGCGGACAGAAACGTCAGGGAGGGATGGTCTTTGTCATTGATGATATAGCCTACATCTGCGGAGGCGAAAATAATAATGCGGACGTTTATGATTTCTGGTGTTTCGACCCTTCACAAAGCACGCCCTGGAAACAGTTACGGGATATCAAAGATTCAAGCGACGATGATTACGATGATGATTATACCTCGATTGTACGCTGTTATGGCTGTGCTTTTGTGATTGATGGCAAAGGATATATCGCTTTGGGACAAACATCCTCATCGAGCCTTCGTTCTAATTACTGGATATATGATCCGGCAACGGACTTGTGGGATGGAGAAGACCTGACGGATTTTGAAGGCAGTTCGCGTGTGAAAGCGGTTTGTTTTTCGACAGGTAAACGGGGAATTGTCGCTACCGGTGGCACCGGAACTTCCTCCTCTTCATTCTATGATGATACTTGGGAATTGAAGCCTTATGAATATGAAGAGAAATAAAAAGTGGATAGGTATTGGTCTTATTGTTCTGCTGTTGGGCGGAGGAATTACTTGCTATAAGAAGGTGAACCTCTCTGACCCATATCATTTGGAAGTGATACAAGGTGAAGATAGTATCGGATATGGCTATCAGATTTATAAAGGAGAACGTGTGATTATTGCCCAGCCTTTTATTCCGGCTGTCACCGGGAGAAAGACTTTCCGGACAGAACAGGATGCCCGGCATGTAGGAGACTTAGTACTGGAACGGATCAGAACGGGACAGGATTTTACCGTGTCGAAAGAAGATTTGAAAGGTTTGGGCATTACACATTAGTGCCGCCTTATTGGCACAAGATTATATCTAAAGTGCGGATAATTAGAATTCTATGAAATGAAATTCACGTGATTCTTATTATCCGCACTGATATAATACCTTGGATTTATTCCCCCTTCCTTTGATTTATTATTCTGTCTTGGGTGTCACTACATAGTCCTCTTTTATAAACTCATCATATACCCGTTTCGGATGGTCGAATGCTGCGGTTCCGTTCCTCTGTTCATTGAAGTTCTCCCGGCGGAATTGTTTCAGCTTCAGATTATCTTCGGCATATTCTCTCAATTTTTTATGTTCACGACCATAGAGTGAACTCTCCGTAACATCAGAATCAAGCAGGCTTTCTTTAGGAGTAATGGTTGGTAAGAGCACTTGTTCCAGTAATCCACGATAGGCACCATTATATTCACACCAGACGAGATCGTTGGCTGTAAATATACGGTAGAAGTACTTTGACCAGGCGGTTTTGATTTCTATTGACTGAGCATAAATCTCAATGGTTGCTTCTGAACCATACGCTTGATCACGAATTACCACGGTCGTCCGACCGCTGATTTCTTCCTTCACGGAAGTTTGCCATTTGTCGGAATGTAGAATTTCCTGAATAATTTCCGGCAACTTTTCTTTAATTTCAAACTGTATTCTCATAGTGCTTGCCTGCGGGCAGGACTTTTTTTGAATTTTCCTACTTAAACAATTAAGCTAGCCTAAAGTTACATAGATTGAAGCAAAAAAACAAGATATTGTTTGAATATTTATTATTTTTGCCAAACTATCTGCCTTTTTCGTTTGTTTTTATTATAATTATGCAACAAATAGCAAAAAACAAGTTTATGCCGAATAAAGCCCGGAAGAATTACATCATCTATGTACTTATGCTCCTTCTGTTTGGAGGGCTGATTTATGTTGCTATTGAAGAAGGCGACAGGTTTTCACATCACGCGGCAAATACGTTAAACATGGTACAGGAGGGTCCTTTTGCCATGTTTCTTCAATTTATGCAAGATAATCTGCATCATCCGCTGACGACATTGCTTATCCAGATTATTGCCGTATTATTAATGGTACGTCTTTTCGGCTATTTGTTTAGTCTCATCGGACAGCCGGGGGTGATTGGGGAAATCGTAGCCGGCATTGTCTTGGGGCCTTCTGTCCTGGGATTTTTTTTCCCGGAAGCTTTTCACTTTCTGTTCCCTGTCCACTCGCTGACCAATCTTGAACTGCTGAGCCAGGTCGGATTGATCCTTTTTATGTTCGTTATCGGCATGGAACTGGATTTCAGTGTGCTGAAAAATAAGATTAATGAAACGCTGGTGATCAGTCATGCCGGGATTTTGGTACCTTTCTTTCTCGGTATCCTGTCCTCTTACTGGATTTATGAAACGTATGCCGCCGATCATACGCCCTTTTTACCTTTTGCCTTGTTTATAGGTATCTCCATGAGTATTACTGCTTTCCCTGTGCTGGCGCGTATCATTCAGGAACGAAATATGACCAAAACTCCCTTGGGGACTCTTGCGATTGCTTCTGCTGCCAATGATGATGTAACTGCCTGGTGTTTGCTGGCTGTGGTTATTGCTATCTCAAAGGCGGGTAGCTTTGCCAGTGCACTTTATTCCGTAGGGTTGGCCGTAGTCTATATTGCAGTAATGTTTCTGGTGGTCCGTCCGTTTCTGAAAAAGGTGGGGGAGGTATATGCCAATAAGGAGGCAATCAATAAAACGTTTGTGGCATTTATCCTGTTGATTCTTATCATTTCTTCCTGCCTGACCGAGATTATCGGTATTCATGCTTTGTTTGGAGCTTTTATGGCGGGGGTGGTGATGCCCTCGAATCTGGGTTTCCGCAAGGTGATGATGGAAAAGGTGGAAGATATTTCTTTGGTCTTTTTCCTGCCGTTGTTCTTTGCGTTTACGGGGTTGCGTACGGAGATAGGTCTGATCAACAGTCCGGAACTGTGGATGGTGTGTTTGCTGTTGGTGACAGTGGCTATCGTCGGCAAACTTGGAGGTTGTGCCATAGCTGCCCGTCTGGTGGGTGAGTCGTGGAAAGACAGTCTGACGGTCGGCACCTTGATGAATACACGCGGATTGATGGAATTGGTTGCATTGAATATCGGTTATGAAATGGGAGTACTACCTCCGTCTATTTTCGTAATTTTGGTCATTATGGCGCTAGTTACAACCTTTATGACTACTCCGCTGCTACATTTGGTCGGACGTTTCTTTGTACATCGGGAAGAAAAGTTATCTTTGAAGCGCAAACTTATATTTTGCTTTGGTCGTCCGGAATCCGGACGTAGTCTGCTTTCCATTTATGATTTATTGTTTGGGAAGCAGTTGAAGAAAGAACATGTGATTGCAGCGCATTATACGGTGGGTACGGATTTGAATCCGTTAGATGCCGAACATTATGAAAGCGAAAGTTTTGCTTTGCTCAATCAAAGAGCTGCCGAACTGAATATTCAGGTGGACAATCATTATCGGGTGACGGATAAACTGGTGCAGGAAATGATTCACTTTATCCGCAAAGAACATCCTGATATGTTGCTTTTGGGAGCCGGAAGCCATTACCGTCCCGAAATGCCGGGAACTCCGGGAGCTATTTTGTGGCTGACGCTTTTCCGTGATAAGATTGATGACATAATGGAACAGGTGAAGTGTCCTGTTGCCGTATTTGTGAATCGCGGTTATCGGGAGGGAGCGCTGGTTAGCTTTGTTTTGGGAGGAATGATCGATATATTCTTGCTTTCGTATATTAGTATAATGTTGCAAAACGGTCATTCGGTGCGTCTTTTTCTTTTTGATACGGACGATGAGGAGTTCTGTCGGTGCATGAATGACTTGCAGGCTCGTTATTCCGGTCAGATAACGATAGTACGGTTTGCAGGAGTAGAAGAGTTAGTAACCAGGGAGAAAGATGGATTGTTGGTAATGAGCCATCTTTCGTATACAAAATTATCCGAGGATGAGCTTGTGATGCGGGAATTGTCATCTTTGCTGGTCATCCGCAGGAATAAGAATAAGGGAGAAAAAAATGAAAGACTTGAAATTGGATGAGCATACAGGGTTAGTACTTGAAGGGGGAGGAATGCGGGGAGTATTCACCTGCGGTGTACTCGACTATTTAATGGATCATAATATTCGTTTTCCTTATGCGATCGGGGTGTCGGCAGGAGCTTGCAATGGTTTGTCGTATGCATCCCGCCAGCGTGGGCGTGCTAAGTTCAGCAATATCGACTTGTTGGAGAAGTACAATTATATCGGTTTGAAACATTTGTTCAGGAAACGTAACATCCTTGACTTCGATTTGCTTTTCAATGAATTTCCCGAACATATTCTTCCCTATGATTATGATACATACTTTGCTTCTCCCGAACGTTTCGTGATGGTAACAACGAATTGTGTGACGGGCGAAGCCAACTATTTCGAAGAGAAACGGGATAAAAGCCGCGTGATTGATATTGTACGGGCGTCCAGTAGCCTGCCTTTTGTTTGTCCTATTACTTATGTGGATGATGTTCCGATGCTCGATGGGGGGATTGTAGACTCTATTCCTTTGCAGCGGGCTATTGCTGACGGTTGCACCCGTAATGTGGTTGTACTTACCCGTAATCGCGGTTATCGGAAAGATACCAAAGATATCCGTATTCCATCCTTTGTTTACCGGAAATATCCGAAGTTGCGCGAAGCGTTGAGCCGTCGGTGTGCTGTTTACAATGAGCAGCTGGAAATGGTGGAACAAATGGAGGATGAAGGAAAGATTATCGTCATTCGTCCGCTGAAGCCGGTTATGGTGGACCGGATTGAACGGGATGTGCAGAAACTGACGGAATTTTATGAAGAAGGATACGACTGCGCAAGAAACCTGTTCGAAGTTTAAGTAAATAATAAATGACCTGATTTGTTTGTAGTCCGCATGAGAAATGCGGACTACAAACTGTGATATTTATATATTTCTGTATAATATTTCTACAAATACTCTTCTTTTGCCTCAATTAATTCGATTTTAAGTCATTATTAATTGGTTTTTGTGGTATTTATTAAGGGATGCCCCTTTACTTTGCTGAAAAATAATTTTTGGCAGACTTAATAACATAACATGAAAAATAAAAAAATAACATGGTAAAAAGGTTTGATTGGTTGTTGGTGTATTTATTGTTTTCAATAGGGGTGATGGCACAATCCGGTGGGAAACAGTATAATTCTTACAAAGGATTGGTCATGGCAGGTTATCAGGGGTGGTTCAACACCCCTGGTGACGGCTCGGGCCGTGGTTGGCATCATTATAATGGACGCAACGGGTTCCGTCCGGGCTCATGTTCGGTGGATCTTTGGCCGGAAGTGTCGGAGTATAAGAAACTCTATAAGACCGAATTTTCCTTTGCTGACGGCAAACCGGCTTATGTGTTTTCTTCTCATGATGAATCTACCGTAGATGTCCATTTCAGATGGATGAAGGAGTATGGACTGGATGGTGTCTTCATGCAGCGTTTTATCACAGAAATACGAAATGAAAGCGGATTGAAACACTTTAATAAGGTGTTGAACTCAGCGATGAAGTCTGCTAATAAATACGAACGGGCTATCTGTGTGATGTACGACCTGAGCGGCATGCAGCCGGGAGAAGAGCGGTTATTGCTGAAAGACATCGCAGAAATATCAGAACGCTATTCATTAAAAGACCATGCAAAGAATCCGTCTTATTTGTATCACAACGGTAAACCGCTGGTTACGGTTTGGGGAGTCGGATTTAATGATAATCGCCGTTACGGACTGAAAGAAGTTGCTCATATTATTGATGGCTTGAAATCACAAGGATTCAGTGTGATGCTTGGAGTACCTACTCAGTGGCGTGTGCTGGAAGGAGATACGGAGCCGGACCCCCGACTGCATGAACTCATCCGCAAATGCGATATTATGATGCCTTGGTTTGTAGGGCGTTATAATGAAACGACTTATCCCAAGTACCAGAAATTGGTGGAAGAAGATATTCAGTGGGCAAAGAAGAATCAGGTGGATTACGCTCCGTTGGTTTTCCCCGGTTTCTCATGGGGAAATCTGAAAGGAAAAGATCATAACTCGTTTATTCCCCGCAATAAAGGTTCTTTCCTTTGGACGCAATTGACGGGAGCCATTCGTGCAGGTGCCGAAATGATTTATGTAGCTATGTTTGATGAAATAGATGAAGGGACTGCCATCTTTAAATGCGCCCAAAAGGTCCCTGTAGGGAAAAGTACATTTGTACCTATTGAAGAAGGAGTAGAAAGCGATCATTATTTGAAATTGGTGGGGGAAGCTGCTAAGATTCTGAGAAAGGAAAAAGCGATAGCATATAATACCAGACTGAATCCGGCTGGTCCGAATCCTTTTATCCGGCACATGTACACTGCTGACCCGTCAGCACATGTCTGGAAAGATGGCAGATTGTATGTGTATGCTTCGCATGATATTGCTCCTCCGCGTGGATGCGACTTGATGGACCGGTATCATGTGTTCTCCACCGATGACATGATCAATTGGACGGATCATGGAGAAATCCTGAGTTCTGAGCAAGTGCCGTGGGGACGGAAAGAAGGAGGTTTCATGTGGGCCCCGGATTGTGCTTACAGAAATGGTACCTACTATTTTTATTTCCCTCATCCCAGTGAAACGGATTGGAATGACAGCTGGAAGATTGGTGTGGCTACCAGCAATAAACCCGCAGAAGGATTTAAAGTGCAGGGATATATTGAAGGAATGGACCCGATGATTGATCCTTGTGTATTTGTGGATGATGACGGACAAGCTTACATTTATAATGGCGGTGGTGGCATCTGCAAAGGAGGGAAGCTGAAAGATAATATGATAGAACTGGATGGTACCATGCGGACTATGGAAGGGCTGGTAGATTTCCATGAGGCTACTTGGATACATAAGCATAACGGAAAATATTATTTGTCTTATTCGGACAATCATGACGACGGGGAAAAACACAACCGGATGTGTTATGCAATCAGCGATTCGCCTTTGGGTCCCTGGGAATACAAGGGAATTTATATGGAACCTACCGACAGTTATACCAATCATGGTTCTATTGTCGAGTTCAAAGGACAATGGTATTCTTTCTATCACAACAGTGCACTGTCCGGTCAGGATTGGTTGCGTTCCATTTGTGTGGACAAGCTGTACTACAATCCGGATGGTACTATAAAAATGGTAAAGCAAACTAAATAACAGATACACCGGACCTTCTATTTTTGCTTGTGAATTAAAAATCTGATAGTATGAATATAAAAAGAGACTTGTTAACTATCCTTGCATGCAGTATGAGCCTGCATCTTTTGGCACAGGAAAAGTTTCCGTTCAGAGATCCGCAACTTCCTGTCGAACAACGTGTGGAAGATCTGGTTTCTCGCCTGACGCTGGAAGAAAAAGTAAAGCAAATGCTGAATAGCACACCTCCTGTTGAACGGCTGGGAATCCCTGCCTATAACTGGTGGAATGAATGTCTGCATGGCATCGGACGCACTAAATATCATGTAACCGTATTCCCACAGGCTATCGGAATGGCTGCGGCCTGGAATGACGCTTTGATTAAGGAAGTCGCTTCTTCCATAGCCGACGAAGGACGTGCCATCTATAACGACACACAACGAAAAGAAGACTACAGCCAATATCACGCATTAACTTACTGGACGCCTAATATAAATATATTCCGTGATCCCCGTTGGGGACGCGGGCAGGAAACCTATGGCGAAGATCCTTATCTGACCGCCAGAATAGGTGAAGCCTTTGTTCAGGGACTTCAAGGGGACAATCCCCGGTATCTGAAAGCCTCCGCCTGCGCCAAACACTACGCAGTACATAGCGGGCCGGAGAAAAACCGGCATAGTTTCAATTCGGATGTAAGCACCTACGACTTATGGGATACGTATCTGCCGGCTTTCCGTACATTGGTAGTCGATGCGAAAGTTTCCGGCGTAATGTGTGCGTACAATGCTTTTCAAGGCCAGCCGTGTTGTGGAAATGATTTGTTGATGCAGTCTATTCTGCGTGACAAATGGAACTTTATGGGATACGTCACTTCCGATTGTGGAGCTATTGATGATATTTTCAATCATCACAAAACACATCCGGACGCAGCGACGGCGGCTGCCGATGCCGTATTCCACGGAACTGATCTGGATTGCGGACACAGTGCTTACCTGGCTTTGGTGAAAGCGGTGAAAGATGGAATTATCACAGAAAAACAGTTGGATGTTTCTGTCAAGCGTTTGTTCACCATCCGTTTCCGCCTGGGATTGTTTGATCCGGTCGAACTGGTAGATTATGCGCGTATTCCCATTTCTATATTGGAATGCCGAAAACATCAGGACTTGGCAAAACAACTGGCACGTGAGTCAATGGTGCTTCTTAAAAACGACCAGTTACTTCCGCTCCAAAAGAATAAACTGAAAAAGGTGGTAGTGATGGGCCCGAATGCAGACAGCAGAGAATCTTTGCTTGGAAACTATAATGGAAATCCTTCCCGCATGTTAACACCTTTGCAGGCTATTCGTGAGCGTCTGGGCGGATGGACGGAAGTCGAATACATAAAAGGAGTGGATTATGTGAACACTATTTCGGCAGATGACCTGAAACAATATGTGAATCGGGCAAAAGGTGCAGATGCGGTGATCTTTATAGGCGGTATCAGCCCGCGGCTGGAAGGTGAAGAAATGCCGGTCAGTAAAGACGGGTTCGACGGAGGAGACCGCACCACAATCGCTCTGCCTGCCGTTCAGACTCAGATGATGAAAGCATTGGTTGCCGAACATATTCCGACTGTATTTGTGATGATGACAGGAAGTGCATTGGCTATACCTTGGGAAGCGCAAAATGTGCCGGCGATATTGAATGCCTGGTATGGCGGACAATACGGAGGGGAAGCTATTGCCGATGTATTGTTCGGAGACTATAATCCTTCCGGAAAACTTCCGGTGACTTTTTATGCGCAGGACAGTGATTTACCTGATTTTGAATCGTATGATATGCAGGGACGTACCTATCGTTATTTTAATGGGAAGGCTTTATATCCCTTTGGTTACGGATTGAGCTATACCAGTTTTGCTTATTCTTCATTGAAATTACCTAAAGTGTGTCGCACCACAGACAAAGAAATAGAGGTAACGGTTACAGTGAAAAACACGGGGCATACCGAAGGGGAAGAGGTAGTGCAACTCTATGTATCTCATCCCGATAAAAAGATACTGGTTCCGTTGACAGCATTGAAAGGTTTTAAGCGGATACAGCTAAAAGCCGGTGAAGCTCAACGGGTTACTTTCTCTTTGTCTTCGGAAGATCTGTCCTGTGTTGACGAAAATGGTATTCGTAAAGTATGGGCGGGTACGGTTAAGATACAGGTTGGCGGCTCTTCACCCGTAGCTACTTTGGCTGCTCCTTTCAAGGGGGTAGGAGCTACGTTAAAGATTACAGGAAATACACACACGATAGATAAACAATGATTTAATAATAGTTGAAAAACAAATATTGTATGAAAAACAAAATGAAATGGATGTTGGCAGCAGGGCTATTGTCATGTTCAGTAGCTATGGCTCAGCAACAAAGCGATATATTATCGGTATCGGCTTCTGCCAATGCAGAAAATGCCGCTTTAGCTTTTGACAAGAATGTAAAAACGATGTGGACATTACCCTCTCAGGCGTTGAAGGCTGAACAGTGGCTGATGTTTACCATTCAGCAGCCCGGGGATGTCTGTGAACTGGACCTTCAGATGCAGGGTGTCGGTAAGAATGAACTGAAAGAGGTGCTGGATATCTTTGTCACTTACGACCCTATGAATTTGGGAACTCCCGTAAACTATCGGATCGAGGGGAATGACAAACAGATGAAAGTCAAGTTTACTCCTAAATATGGTGCCCATGTGAAGTTGAATTTCAAGTCAGGAAGACTGGATAAACCTTTCTCTTTAAAAGAGATTTCTGTACTTGTGGCAGAGAAAGTACTGACAGACAGCAAAGGAGAAGTAACCGACCGTCGCTATATGGATGTATCGCTTCCGGTAGAAGAGCGTGTAGAGAGCCTGCTGGCTGTGATGACACCGGAAGATAAAATGGAACTGATTCGTGAAGGATGGGGTATTCCCGGTATTCCTCATTTGTATGTGCCGCCTATTACAAAGGTAGAGGCCGTACATGGCTTTTCTTACGGTAGTGGCGCCACTATTTTTCCTCAAGCTCTGGCGATGGGAGCTACCTGGAACAAGAAACTGACGGAAGAAGTAGCAATGGTGATCGGTGACGAGACAGTGGCTGCCAATACAAAACAGGCATGGTCGCCGGTGCTGGATGTGGCGCAAGATGCACGCTGGGGACGTTGCGAAGAAACCTTCGGTGAAGACCCTGTCTTGGTTTCACAGATGGGAGGTGCATGGATCAAAGGTTATCAATCCAGAGGACTGTTTACTACACCCAAACATTTTGGCGGACATGGTGCTCCGTTAGGTGGGCGCGATTCACATGACATAGGACTGTCTGAACGTGAAATGAGAGAGATTCATCTGGTTCCGTTCCGCCATGCAATCCGCAATTATGATTGCCAGTCTTTGATGATGGCTTATTCTGATTATATGGGTGTTCCGGTTGCTAAAAGCAAAGAACTGCTGCAACAGATTCTGCGTCAGGAATGGGGATTCAATGGATTCATCGTTAGTGACTGCGGTGCTATCGGAAATCTGACAGCCCGCAAACATTACACGGCAAAAGATAAGATTGAAGCTGCCAATCAGGCACTGGCTGCCGGTATTGCAACCAACTGTGGAGATACCTACAATAATAAAGAAGTGATTCAGGCTGCAAAAGACGGACGTATCAATATGGAAGATCTGGACAATGTATGCCGTACGATGTTGAGTACTATGTTCCGTAATGAGCTCTTTGAGAAGAATCCTTGCAAACCGCTGGACTGGAAGAAGATATATCCGGGATGGAACTCGGACAGCCATAAAGAAATGGCACGTCAGGCAGCACGTGAGTCTATTGTAATGTTAGAAAACAAAGAGAATCTTCTTCCTTTGTCCAAGACACTGCGTACGATTGCGGTAGTAGGTCCCGGTGCAGATGATCTTCAACCGGGCGATTATACGCCGAAGCTGTTGCCGGGACAATTGAAATCGGTTCTGACCGGTATTAAAAGTGCGGTGGGCAAGCAGACAAAAGTGCTTTATGAACAGGGATGCGACTTTACGAATCCGGACGCTACGAATATTCCTAAAGCCGTGAAGACAGCTTCCCAGTCGGATGTTGTAATCATGGTACTGGGCGATTGCTCTACCAGTGAAGCGACCAATGATGTCCGCAAGACATGTGGGGAAAATAATGACTGGGCGACTTTAATCCTGCCGGGCAAACAGCAGGAATTGCTGGAAGCAGTTTGTGCAACCGGAAAACCGGTGATACTGATTCTTCAGGCAGGGCGTCCTTATGATATCCTGAAAGCGTCTGAAATGTGTAAAGCTATTCTAGTAAACTGGTTGCCGGGACAGGAAGGTGGTCCGGCAATGGCAGATGTACTGTTCGGTGACTATAATCCTGCCGGTCGCTTGCCGATGACATTCCCACGTCACGTAGGACAGCTTCCGCTGTATTATAACTTCAAGACTTCCGGACGCCGTTACGAATATGTAGATATGGAATATTATCCTCTTTATCGCTTCGGATTCGGACTCAGTTACACTTCATTCGAATATTCTAATCTGAAAATACAGGAAAAGGCGAATGGAAATGTAGAAGTGCAGGCTACAGTGAAGAACGTAGGAAGCTGTGCCGGTGATGAAGTTGCCCAGCTGTATGTGACAGATATGTATGCCAGTGTGAAAACCCGTGTTATGGAGTTGAAAGACTTCACCCGTATTCATTTGCAGCCGGGAGAGTCGAAGACGGTTTCTTTTGAAATGACTCCTTATGACATATCATTGCTCAATGACCGGATGGACAGAGTCGTGGAAAAGGGTGAGTTCAAAATCATGATAGGAGGAATGAGTCCTGATTATGTAGCTAAGAATGAAATCAAACATAGTGTAGGCTATAGTGATAACAAAAAGGGAGTCACAGGGATGCTCAATTATACGCATGAATTTGGGGCTAATTTTGATCTTACTGTGTCTAAAGTAGAAGAAAATCTTGTAAAGAATCAAAAGACTGTGTGGGTAAGTGTAAAAAACACAGGCACTTTGATGGATATAGGTAAAGTGGAAATGTTTGTTGGTGGTAAAAAGACAGGAGACGCAGTTCATTATGAGTTGGGGGCGGGCGAAGAAAAACTGATTCCGTTCAAGCTGGCGAAAGAGAATAAGGAGCCTGTAGCGTTTACTACCAAATATAAGATGGTATCTTTATAAGTTTTAGAGGGTCGTAAATTGATGATAATTTAGACGAGATAAACGATTATGTATCGTATTTGTTTGGGATTGTTACTGATTATTGCCGGTTTCTATGTAAAAGCAACTGAACCGGTTCATGACGGACTGGTTAAGCTACGAATCAGCAATTTTAAAGATGACAAGGCTGGTGCTGTAAGTTATACGTTCGATGATGGATTGCGCAATCAGTATCTGATTGCCGCTCCCATCATGGAGAAGCTACAGATACCGGGAACATTCTTTATTATTCCCGGACAGGTTTCGGCTACTTTACAGGAAGCCGAAGCTAAAAAGCCGGGAGCATGGGGAGGTGTTACCTGGGATGAGATACGCACATTGGTAGCTAAAGGTTTTGAAATCGGCAATCATGGATATAATCATAAGAATCTGGTGACTCAGGTAAAAGAGCCGGAGGAACTTGAAAATGAGATAGAAAATAGTGCTGATATTATCCGGAGGGAAACGGGAATTTTCCCTGTTTCTTTTTGCTATCCTTATAACAGCTTCAATGAGCAAGTTGGAAAGATTGTAGAAAGGCGTCATATGGTGGCCCGTATTTTTCAGCAAGGTATTGGAGCCCGGGATACCACGGCAAAGAATATTAATCAATGGATGGATAAACTGATTAGCCGGAGAGAATGGGGAGTAGCTATGATTCATGGTCTGACAGATGGATTTGATCCGCTTCGTCCTGATGTTTTCGAATCTCATCTGACTTACGCGAAGAAGCATGAAAAAGATCTTTGGATCGATACTTTCGGTAATATCGGCAGCTACATAAAGCAACGTGACGCGACCACTATAAAAGAGATTGAAATCGGAACCAATTCAGTGTCTTTTACTCTGGACTGCAAGTTAAGCAAAAAACAGGTGAAGGTTCCGTTGACGCTCGTGATCTTAACGGAAAATAAAGTAACTGAAGCGAAGGCAACACAAGGGAGAGAATCTCTGCCCGTAACGATCAGTAATAAACAAATAATGATTGATTGTGTCCCTGATTCCGGACGAGTCACAGTTGAATGGAAATTTAGTGATGTATATATAGACTGATAAATAAAATGAAACGACTTCTTTTAATATCATGGATATTTTTGTTATCCATAAGCTTTGGACTGACAAAAGCAAAAGCCGATGTACGGATGCCGCTGATCTTCGGTGATCACATGGTTTTGCAGCAAGACACAAAGATTGCCATATGGGGATGGGCTGATGCCGGAGAAAACATAGAGGTAGCCTTTGCCGGACAGAAAGTGAGAACGACTGCTCATAGTGACGGGACATGGAAAGTAAACCTGAAACCAATAAAAACGAAGAAAGATGGGCAGACACTGACGATTACCGGAAAGAATAAACTAGCTTATTCGGATGTACTGGTAGGTGACGTATGGGTTGCTTCCGGACAATCGAATATGGAATGGGGAATTAAAGTAAGAAAGGAATATGCTGACGATATAGCCGGTTCGGAAGATCCTTTATTGCGTTTGTTCTTTGTTCCCAAGAATACAGCATTGCAGCCGTTGACTGATATAGAAGTTCCTCAGGGAACGGCTAGTCCCGAGCGGGCTGCCAGATGGGTACTTTGTACACCGGAAATGCTGGCAAAGATCAATGGACAGGGTTTTTCGGCAACGGCTTATTACTTTGCGCGCGACATGCGTGCTGCTAACGGACGTCCGTTAGGAGTTATCCAGTCCGCTTGGGGAGGTACGCGTGCTGAGGCCTGGACCAGTCTGTCCGGACTGAAGCAAGAACCTGCTTTGGCTCACTATGTTACTGCTTATGAGAAGAATGTGAAAGATAATCCGGAAATACTTGCCACTTATCCCCGAAAACAGAAAGAATTTGATGAAGCGGTAAGAGAATGGGATAAGACAGTAGGAAAAGAATGGAATCAGGCGCAAAAAGAATGGGCGATAGCTGTGAAAGCTGCACAGGCAGATGGAAAGCCGGCTCCACCCAAACCGCAGCCCAGAGTACCCCGTCCACCTAATCCACGTAAACCGCATGGAGGAAATAATGGTCCGTCCAACCTGTTTAATGCCATGATCTCTCCTTTGATCCCTTTGAGCATAAAAGGAGTTATCTGGTATCAGGGAGAATTTAATTCCGGTGGTTCTGCAAAGGAATATGCCACTCTGTTCTCGCGAATGATTATGGATTGGAGAGAGAAATGGGGAATCGGTGATTTTCCTTTTGTATACGTGCAGCTTCCTAATTTTGAGCCTGTAGACCAACAACCGTCTGTTGAAGGAAATGGTTGGCGCTGGGTGCGGGAAGGACAGTTGAAAGCCTTGAACCTGCCTAATACGGCAATGGCTGTAACGATTGATGTGGGAGATCCTTTCGATTTACATCCGGTAGATAAATACGATGTCGGACACCGGCTGGCCCTTGCTGCCCGAAGGTTGGCGTATGGGGAGAAGGTAGTCGGTATGGGACCTCTTTATAAAAAAATGTCAGTGAAAGGAAATAAAATCATTCTGGAGTTTACCAATCAGGGTAAAAAGCTGATGATGGGTACTTCTCCGTATATACCGGCAGGAGAACCGCCTCATCCGAAACCGACGAAGTTAACGGGCTTCGGCATTGCGGGTGCCGACCGTAAGTTTGTATGGGCAGACGCAGTGATTGAAGGCAATAAGGTGATTGTGTCCAGCAGCGAAGTTGCTGTTCCTGTGGCTGTACGTTACGGCTTTTCCAATAGTCCTCGTTGTAACTTGTATAATGAGAAGGGTTTGCCGGCATCCCCTTTCCGCACAGACAATTGGGATAAATAACACGGACCGGAAAACAAATAAATGGCGGGCGGCTCAAACGGGAAAAAGGGAGAACAGTTTTCGCACCGCATCCTCCGGTAGTTTATCAATTCTTTATCGAGGGATCGGTAGATGGAAAGATATGAGTGAATCTGACAATCAATATGAAGCACGCTACTTTAACCGGGGATTCGGAATATTATTTCTCAATAACGGCATTTAATGAGAATGGTAATTAAATAATGAAAGGTTGATAATCATGGAAGACGGAAAAAAGATACGAAGAATGATTTCACAAGGTGTTAGATACTGCTTGTTGGCTTGGGCCGGAATATTTTCCGGAACGATGGTTGCACAAACTCAGAAAGTCGTGTTTTCCCGTGATTTTTCTCCGGCGGAAGGTTTGGTCATCCCGCAGGAAAAACCATATCGGGATGAAGTCTGCCTCAACGGACTTTGGGATTTACAATGCGTTGCTGTTCCCGCTTCGTGGAAAAGTGGTTCCGGGATAGCGCCTGAACTAGCTGCTCCTCAACCGGATCAATGGGAAAAGGTAAAGATAAAAATCCCTTCTGCTATCAGTGTAAACGATTGGGGGAGAGGTAGTAAGGTTGGAGAAGGAACACAGCGACCGTATACTCCAAGTTCCGTTTACTTTCCCAGTTATCCGGAACACTGGGTACGTGCCCGTATGGGATGGTTATGCCGTAATTTTCGTATTCCTGCCGATTGGGAACAAAAACGCGTTTTGCTTCATTTTGAGGCAGTGGCAGGTGATTGTGTGATATGGGTGAATGGAAAAGAAGTTTGTCATAATTTTGATGCCCATCTTCCTTTTGAGGCAGATGTGACCGAGTATGTGAATCGTGACGGTGAAAATGAGTTGTTGGTAGGAGTGAGGGATACGAAGCTATTCGATCAGTCGCATCCCGTTTATAAAAAGATGGGGGCAACTTATCCCACAGGTTCCAATACCGATTATTTGCTTGGCATTTGGCAGGATGTGTATTTGTTTGCAGTGCCCGAAATACGGATAACAGACGTGTTTGTACAATCCTGGCTGGATAAGAATGAATTAAAAGTAGAGGTAGAGTTGACGAATTTATCTTCGAAAAAGGCAAATATTACATTGAACGGAGAAGTCAGGGAATGGATCAACCAGGCAGGAAAGGACATTCTGACCGCTCCTGAGATCAAATGGACATTGGGAAATACGGCACTGACCATGCCTGTTACTACGGTTGTGCTTCAAAAAGGAGAGAAAAAGAAAGTCATTATCACTCAGAAACCGGATGATAAGTTAAAGTACTGGACTCCTGATACTCCCGAACTATACACTCTGCTGCTGACTGTAAACGGGAAGAAGCAGATATATGACTGCAAAGCTACCCGTTTCGGATGGAGACAATTTAAAATTGTAGGAGATGAGTTTCAGTTGAACGGAAAGAAAATACAATGCTTCGGGGATATTCAGCATCCTTTCAGTGCTTATATCTGTTCGAGACGTTTTGCTTATGCATGGTATCAGATGATTAAGGATTTTGGAGGAAATGCCGTTCGTCCGCATGCACAACCCTGGCCTCGTGTTTACTATGATCTGGCGGATGAAATGGGCTTGATGGTACTGGATGAGACAGCTTTGTTCGGTAGTTCCATTCGTTTGAATTTGGAAGAAGATATAACCTGGGAGCGTTCGCACCAACATTTGGAACGATTGATCATGCGTGACCGCAATCATCCTTCTGTTATAGGGTGGAGTGTCGGTAATGAGATGTTTGCTATTGCTTTGCTGAACAAACCGGCAAAGGAAGTAGCTGCCGTTTGGGATGATAAATTGGTGGAACTGACATTGAGCGCAAAGAAATATGATCCTACCCGTGACTTCCTTACCTTGGATGGAGACCGTGATATGGACGGACGTCTCCCCGTGTGGAGCAAGCACTTTTCCCATGGTCTGAAACTGGAAGATTTACCCAAGGGATTGAACAAGCCTTTGATTGTAGGTGAGTCCGGAGCGACTTATTACGGACGTCCTCACCAGTTATATCCTTTTGTCGGAGAAAAAGCTTATCTGTCTTATAAAGGGCGGAGTGAGGCACTGGCAATCGATGTTTATCAGAATGTGAAACAGATGGCCATTCCTTATCTTGCATACTATTCCCCTTCGGAAGTATGTTGGTTCGGATTGGAACACATGAACTTGGGATATCACGATTTTAGTCGTCTGCCGAATCTTTCGGATGGTGTATTTGCCGGTAAAGCCTATGAAGAAGGCAAGCCGGGATATCAATATGAACGCATTCCTCCCTATGTCACTACCTTTAATCCGGGGTTAGATACTACACTTCCTCTATATAAGCCGTTGCCTATGTTTAATGCGCTGAAAGCTGCTTTCGGTGGTGGTGAATGGGCACCGTTTAAGGAAGTGAAACATCCGGTAAAGCCAGCCTGTCCGGCTCCGGTTTATACGGTTGCATATTTATTGGGGGAGGCTCATCCGGACTTAATCGATTTTATCACTCAGGCCGGAATCTCATTGACCACCCATCCGAAGAAAGCTGACTTATGGATTGTAGATGCCGAATTAGTGTCTGCATCAGATTTACAACAGATGCAACCGGCATTGAAGAAATGGAAGAAGGAAGGAGGAATGGTACTGGCATTGAGTACCGGACAAAAACTGAGTAATGACTTTGCCCGTTGGTTGCCGGAAGAAGTAAGGCTGACAAATCGCAAAGCCACTGCTTTAGAGATAGACAGTACTTCTTCCTGGAGAAAATATTTTGAACTGCCTGACTTGTACTTTGGCGAAATGGAAGGTGACCGTTACATACTGAAACAAGGTTTGACAGGGGCATTAACTGAGAAGGGGAATGTTATATTAAAAGCTTCCCGCACAGACTGGAATCTGTTTAATACCTCTCCCGAACATTGGAAATGCGCTCAGGTCGTATTGTATGAGGCTCTACAAAAGCCTGAAGGGGCAGCTTTGGTCACATATCCGTTGCAAGATAACACAGACTTGGTTTTGTCGGTCATAGATTATCGTTTGCGGACGAAAGAGGTAACTGCCTTTTGGAACTCGATGTTTCATGTAATGGGCATTGCGACAGACGGGGGTGGTTTCAAATCTCACGATGTGAAGGAGAAGAAACATGACTTGCTGATGGATGGTCCTGTAGATTAATAAAAATAGAAAATAAGGTAGAATGATAATGATGAAGAGGTATAAAAAGATTTTGTTGACAGGTGCTTTGTCTGTGATGTCTTGTTCGTTTATACACGCGCAGGAGTTGTATAAGAATGAAAATGCCCCTGTGCATGAACGGGTAATGGATTTGATTTCACGCTTAACGGTGGAAGAGAAAATAAGTTTGCTTCGTGCAACATCTCCCGGTATTCCCCGTTTGGGTATTGATAAATACTATCATGGGAATGAAGCGCTACATGGAGTTGTCCGTCCCGGACGTTTTACCGTATTTCCACAAGCCATCGGACTGGCAGCTACCTGGAATCCGGAGTTGCAGAGACGGGTAGCCACAGTCATTTCGGATGAGGCGCGTGCCCGCTGGAACGAGCTGGATCAGGGAAGAGCACAGAAAGAACAATTCAGCGATGTGCTGACTTTTTGGTCACCTACTGTGAACATGGCACGTGATCCTCGTTGGGGGCGCACACCGGAAACGTATGGTGAAGACCCTTTTCTGAGTGGAGTGATGGGAACAGCCTTCGTGAAAGGATTGCAAGGAGATGATCCGCATTATTTAAAAATCGTTTCTACTCCCAAGCATTTTGCCGCCAACAATGAAGAGCACAATCGTTTCGTCTGCAATCCTCAGATATCGGAGAAACAACTGCGTGAATATTATTTCCCTGCTTTCGAAATGTGTGTAAAGGAAGGAAAGGCCGCTTCCATCATGTCCGCTTACAATGCACTGAACGATGTGCCTTGTACGCTGAATGCATGGTTATTGCAAAAGGTGCTGCGGAAGGATTGGGGATTTCAGGGATATGTTGTTTCTGACTGTGGGGGCCCTGCTTTGCTGGTAAATGCTCATAAGTATCTGAAGACGAAGGAAGCGGCAGCCACCTTGTCTCTTAAGGCAGGGCTTGACCTTGAATGTGGTGACGATGTTTATGACGGACCTTTGTTGAATGCTTACAAACAATATATGGTATCGGATGCCGATATTGACTCTGCAGCCTATCATGTACTGACGGCCCGTATGAAACTGGGGCTGTTTGATGGTGTGGAGCGAAATCCATATACTAAAATATCTCCATCAGTGATCGGTTCGAAGGAGCATCAGCAAATTGCTTTGGATGCTGCCCGTCAATGTATCGTTCTATTGAAGAATCAGAAGAATATGCTCCCGTTGAATGCCAGCAAACTGAAATCCATCGCAGTAGTCGGTATCAATGCCGGTAAGTGTGAGTTTGGCGATTATAGTGGTGCTCCGGTAGTAGAACCGGTTTCCATACTGCAAGGCATCAGAAACAGGGTAGGCGATCAGGTGAAAGTCGTCTATGCTTCTTGGAAGTCTGCCGCCGACGGTTTGGAACTTATTCAGGGAGAGAACTTTCCGGAAGGATTGCAGGCAGAATATTTTGATAATACCCGTCTGGAAGGTACGCCGAAAGTGCGCAAAGAAAACTGGATCAATTTTGAGCCTGCCAATCAGGCTCCCGACCCGTTCCTTCCCAAATCTCCGCTTTCTGTCCGTTGGACAGGAAAGTTAAAGCCGACCATCTCCGGTCGCTATACTTTCAGCTTTACATCAGATGACGGTTGCCGTCTGAGCATTGATAATCAGATGTTGATTGATGCATGGCAAGCGCATGCCGTGTCTACGGATTCCGCTTCTATTTATCTCGAAGCCGGAAAAGAGTATCAGTTGAAAGCGGAATATTACGATAATCGGGATTATGCTATTGCAAAACTACAATGGAAAGTTCCGCAGATAGGAAAAGCAACCCGTCTCGATTTGTACGGAGAAGCCGGAAAAGCAGTTCGCGAATGTGAAACGGTAATTGCTGTTATGGGTATCAATAAATCGATAGAGCGTGAGGGGCAAGACCGCTACGACATTCAGCTCCCGGCAGACCAGAGAGAGTTCTTGCAGGAAATCTATAAAGTAAATTCCAATATGATCGTTATTCTGGTGGCAGGCAGTTCATTAGCCATCAATTGGATGGATGAGCATGTTCCTGCGATTGTGAATGCCTGGTATCCGGGCGAACAAGGAGGAACTGCCGTTGCCGAGGTACTGTTTGGTGATTATAATCCTGCCGGACGTTTACCGCTCACTTATTACAAATCCTTGGATGAGTTGCCTCCGTTTGACGATTATGATATTACCAAAGGACGTACTTATAAATACTTCAAAGGAGAAGTCCTTTATCCATTTGGCTACGGATTGAGTTATTCTTCTTTTAAATATAGCGATTTGAGAGTAAAAGACGAAGCAGATGAAGTAGCTGTTTCTTTCCGGTTAAAGAATACCGGTAAGAGAAACGGTGATGAAGTTACTCAGGTTTATGTGCGAATACCGGAGACCGGAGGTATTGTTCCTGTCAAAGAACTGAAAGGATTCCGGCGTGTTCCTTTAAAATCAGGAGAAAGCCGTCGGGTAGAGATCAGGTTGAATAAAGAGCAACTTCGTTATTGGGATGTAGGAAAAGGTCAGTTTGTAGTACCGAAAGGCACATTTGACATTATGGTTGGTGCTTCTTCCAAAGATATTCGCCTGCAAACAGTCATTGATTTATAAACTTTATTTAAATTTGAACCAGAAAAAACTAAGAGTCACATGAACTGAAGTGATGCTTTCTGATTGATCAGTCTGTGCCACCTTGTTGGCACAGTTGTGCCATCGCATTGGCACGGTTATGCCAACGAGGTGGCACAGTTGTGCCAATAGGGTGGCACAAGCATGACGCAGTATGGGATTATCTAAGGATATGCTTATTAAAAAATAATATTATGAGAAACAGGTACTTACGGCTTACAGATGTATTACTTCTATTCTGCTTTGTGGCAGGAACTACGATGACGGCTTGCTCCGGGCAGTTTCATCAACCTGCCTTGAAGGCAACTTATAATAAGCCTGCTAAAAACTGGGAAAGTGAGGCTCTGCCTATCGGTAACGGTTATATGGGAGCTATGATCTTTGGTGGGGTCTATGTGGATGTCATTCAGACGAATGAACACACTTTGTGGTCGGGAGGTCCCGGTGAAGATCCCTCTTATAACGGAGGACATCTGAGAACTCCGGAAGTTAACAAGGACTATCTTCACAAAGCACGGGTGATGTTGCAACAGAAGATGAATGACTTTACAACAAACCGTTCTGCTTATATCGACGAGACCGGAAAACTGATTACCCATAATTATGATGGAGACGGTGACGGCACAGAATTACGGAATCTGATTGACAATCTGGCTGGAACGAAGGAGCATTTCGGTTCTTTCCAGACATTGAGTAATATCATTGTAGAGGCCGTTAATCCGCCTATCCCTGTCTTGATAAAAGAAGAAGTACAGACCAATTATGATAATACAAAAAATCAGAGTCAGTCCATCGGCAGTCTTTTCGATCAGAGTACTACCAGCAAATGGTTTGCCGATAATGAACAGTTTTCCGGTGCAGGGAGTTTGCCATGTGTAATCAAGTGGGCATATACCCATGCTCCCAAAGCTGTTTCCTATAGCTTGACCTCTGCCAATGACATGCCTGGCAGAGACCCGAAATCGTGGAAACTTTATGGTTCGGCAGATGGCAAATCCTATGACTTGCTGGATAATCAGTCCGGTGTTTTCTGGGCTGATGGCAATGACGGAAAAAGCGGTCGCAATAAGACGCTGTCATTCCCGTTGAAAACGGATAAATATACATTCTTCAAACTCGAAATAACGGAATTAATAGACAACAGGCAGAAGCCGCAATTAGCGGAGCTCTCGATAGACGCTTCTCTCGAGCTTCCTTATTCCGACTATGCCCGTACACTCGACATAGATAATGCTATTCATACGGTGACATATAAAGAAGGTGGAATCACCTTTAAACGTGAATATTTTATGAGTTATCCGGATCATGTAATGGTGATGCGTCTCACGTCAGATGCGAATGAAGGGAAACTTTCGCGCATCATTTCTCTTGAATCGCTGCACACCGATAAAGTCATTGCAGCAGACGGCAATACGATTACCATGACCGGGTACCCGACTCCGGTTAGCGGGGACAAGCGGGTAGGGGATGCCTGGAAGAATGGACTGAGATATGCGCAGCAATTGGTTGTGAAGAATAAAGGCGGAAAGATTTCAGTAGTGGACGGAGCGAAGCTGAAAGTAGAGGATGCGGATGAGATTATTGTTCTGATGTCTGCCGCGACTAACTATGTACAGTGCATGGATGATTCCTACTGTTATTTTTCAGAAGAAGATCCATTGGATAAGGTGCGGGCTACCCTGCATAAAGTAGCGGATAAGAAGTATACCTCCTTGTTGGCTGCCCATCAGAAGGATTATCATTCGTTGTATGATAGAATGCAACTAAATCTTGGTGAACAGTTGGAAGCACCTGCTGCCACCACCGACAGTTTGCTGAAAGGAATGGATGCGAATACCAATTCGGAACAGGACAATCAATATCTGGAAATGTTGTATTTCCAGTTCGGACGTTATCTTCTGATCTCTTCTTCAAGAGAAGGTTCTTTACCTGCTAATCTGCAAGGAGTGTGGGGGGAAAGGCTTGCTAATCCATGGAATGCCGATTATCATACCAATATCAATGTACAGATGAATTATTGGCCGACACAGCCTACCAATCTTAGTCCGTGCCATCTGCCTATGGTAGAATATGTCAAGAGTCTGGTACCTCGTGGAAAGTATACGGCACAACAATATTATTGTAAACCTGATGGCGGCAATGTTCGTGGATGGGTGACACATCATGAGAATAATATTTGGGGGAATACGGCTCCGGCCAAGAAAAGTACGCCCCATCACTTCCCGGCAGGGGCTATCTGGATGTGTCAGGATATCTGGGAGTATTACCAGTTCAACCTTGATAAAGACTTCCTGAAAAAGTATTATGATACGATGCTTGACGCTGCCCTTTTCTGGGTAGACAATCTTTGGACAGATGAACGGGATGGTACACTGGTAGCGAATCCCTCCCATTCTCCTGAACATGGCGAGTTTTCACTAGGTTGTTCAACTTCACAGGCTATGATTTGTGAAATGTTCGGCATGATGATTAAGGCCAGCAAAGAGCTGGGAAGGGAAAAAGATCCGGAAATCGCAGAGATAGCAACAGCCATGAGCAAACTCTCCGGACCGAAAATCGGCCTGGGCGGTCAATTTATGGAATGGAAAGATGAAGTGACAAAAGACGTGACCGGAGATGGCGGCCACAGACATACGAATCATCTTTTCTGGCTGCATCCGGGTTCGCAGATTGTAATTGGAAGGAGCGAACAGGACGATAAATATGCAGATGCCATGAAAGTGACATTGAATACGCGCGGCGACGAAGGTACCGGATGGAGCAAAGCGTGGAAACTGAACTTCTGGGCACGTCTGCACGACGGAAACCGCTCTCATAAGTTATTGAGAAGTGCCATGAAACTGACTGTTCCCGGAAGTCATGTAGGCGGAGTATATACCAACTTGTTTGATGCGCATCCGCCTTTCCAGATCGACGGTAACTTTGGTTGTACAGCCGGAATCGCAGAAATGCTGATGCAGAGCCAGGGAGGATATATCGAATTGCTTCCCGCTTTGCCCGATGCGTGGAAAGACGGTGCATTTAAAGGGATGAAGGCGCGAGGAAACTTTGAAGTGGACGCTGCCTGGAAAGAAGGGAAAATTACTTCAATAGAAATTCTTTCTAATTCCGGTGCAGAGTGTATTATAAAATATCCGGGTGCAAAGAATCTGAAAGTTTCCGGTGTTAAAGTCAACGTTCTTGATGATAATAGGATTTCTTTCGCGACTGTCAAAGGCAAAAGATATACGATCAGATGATATTTCTTTTATAAGTCTTTCATAACTTAATAACGGCTGTGAAACGGCTGAGGTTGGCATAAAGATTCATTGGAATATGCTATGGGTGAACCAATAAATATCTGTTGACGGTTATTGGATAAATCTTCCGCTTTGATACATCATGAAGAGTAGATTTCACTTTCCAGTGGAATTTGCTCTTCATTTTTTGTTTATCTTGTTTTGTCAGCTAACAATTTAGAGTTTTGCTAAAGTAAGGTTTGACGGTCAAAATAGAAGTATGCCATATCTACTCCATCGTTAAGGAAAAGAAGCCCGACTACATAAGTTTATGCAATTGATTACACTGTTATAATGGAAAGAAAATCCAAAAGAAAGGAGTGGCAATCTTCTGCTACTGTTTACACCCGGAATAAAAAAAGAAGGCAACTAACTTATTGTAAGCTAGCTGCCTTCTTTGGGGAATTTAATAGAACGAATGGAAGATCCATTCTAATATATCAATTACATACCTATTTCAATAATTCGTTCACCATGTTTGCCAACAATTTTCCTGCTATCGGATCAGTCGTTGCTTTTTCCGTGCAGAGTGTCGAAACAAGAGATTTTCCTTTATTGTCGGCTATTTGCAGTAATGTCAATCCACGCATAGACTCGATACGTGCTATACGTTCTTCCGGTTTACCGCCGTCGATGTATGCGTGAATCTTCATCTGGGCAGCAAGTTCCTTCACATTTTCGTGGCGGACAGCTTTCAAGGTGGCAGTGCAGGCTAGTGGAATTTCACGCTTGTTATTATTGAAATAGCGTAATTCCAGTACACCGATTCCGTCGAATACAGAGGCATCGTCATGTTCCATCACCACAATGTCTCCTTCCGTGGGAATGATCCATCCGGTGATGTATTCAGGATAGATTTTTTGTGCAGCCTCTTTGCTGTTCAGAAGGAGCAGGCGACCGCCTTTAGCCTGATATTCACGTAGCAATTTTGCTTCTTCATCCGTACATTCTTTCAGTCCCGATAGGATGCAGAGATTCGCTTTCTGCTTGCTGTTCAGGAGTTCCTTGATGGACGGTACTGTCTGGCAAGCGATGTTCAGGAAGTCAAGGGTGGCTTTCATATTGTCTTTATCCAGTAGAAGGATTTTTTTGTTTTCGGCTACCTGACCGATGTTCCATTCCTTGCGTGCCAATAGTAATCCATATTCATTTTTTGATAAAGTCACGCCGTTTTCTGTAAGTGTGAGTTTCAGTTTTGCATTTACTTTGTCGGCAGGTAGATTGGAAGGCATGTGAATGTTTGGCTCAATATATTTACGGCCATAGTATTCCACAGCCGGGAATTGTTCTGTACCGGATGCCAGTACTTTATCCGTTTCGTCTACAATACTCCAGATTAATGACATTGGTTTCAGGTCACGTCCTTCTTCGTTGTCATTTACTACATAAATACGTGTATGCAATTTCTCACCTGCATAAAGGTTACGTCCCCATAATTCCGCACTGACAAGTACAGGTTGCATAGCACGCTGCATAGCGTAGTATGTGGGATACGGTTGAATATGACGGTAGTCATAGCATTGGCGAAACCAAGTCATATAGGCAAAGTGCATGATACCCGAAGCCTGTTCGTTGGTACGACGGAGCGTTTCGGCCAACTCTCCCGTGATGAACGATTGTGTATTCAGAAAACCTTTGGGATCGGCCCAGTCATAAGCTTCGTATCCGATTAATGAATAAGGATTCTGATGAATCAGCTGATAGGAACGGGTAGGGTGACCGGTTTCGGCATTCGGATAACCCGTACTCATCTCCTGACTGATCAAAGGACGTCCGGGTGTTTTGAATTGTTTCTGAAATTCTCCGTTGAAGAAGCGGAATACCGAATAGTCGTACCAATTATAATAAGCATGGTTGTCATCAATATCTCCGTCATCAACTGTTTTTAGAAAATCTTCGCCGAACCGTTTGCTGGCTTTGTTGTGAAGATAGTTGGAGTCGAAGCATACAGGGCGTGTAGGATCGGTCTTTCTCATATTCTTCACTACATCGGATACAATGCGGAATTTCTCTTTGGCACGTTCCGTATCGGCATCCAAGTCGTAGAATTTCATCTCATTGTTGACTGTCCAGAAGAATACAGAAGGATGATTCCGGTATTTTTTCATCACCCGCAGCCATTCACTGCTCCAAAGATCAAGCACGCCCTTGTCCGGTATCGGGGTAGAGTGTATCATGAGCCATGACCAAGTACCCTCAAAGCTGATCGAGATGCCATTGCGGTCTGCTGCCGATACCCAGAGTTCGTTCCAAGGAGTGGTATGTGTTCGGGTAGACTGTACATTACCTTCCTTCATCAGTTTCATAAATTTGTCTGCCAGAAGAGAATCATTGGGACAGAGAGCGAAAGGAATGTGATTGCCTCCGCGTAGCCAGTGTTTGCGGCCATTCAGGTACAGGAATCCGTCTTTGCTTTCAAAAGTACGGAAGCCGGAAGTTACGGTGATACAGTCCGTCACTTTATTTTTTCCTTCCGTGAGGCTTACGCGAAAGTCATAAAGATTAGGGCTGGCAGGTTCCCAGAGTTTGGGTTTCAGCCCTTTAATATCACAGGTAAATGTTTCTTGTGTACTTGTCGCTAACGAGAGTTTGCTACGTACGGGGGCACCGTAGAGTGTTTCTCCGGTGTGTTTGTCTATGATGTCTACACGGATGTCGAAGTTTCTCTTTTTAGGAGCATAGTTTTTTATGGTGACGTCTATGGATGCACCGTCCAAAGCCGGTTTGATGAAAATATCTTCTACTTTAAGCGGATTGCTGACTACGAGTTTGACAGGCTGCCATATACCGGCAGGGTTGTCACCATAAAATCCGTGAGGAATATCGGTTAATACGGCTTTGTTGGCTTGTTGGTCGTTTTGGTTGTCTTCCACTTCCTTGCGCACCGATGAATAGTAGTTTTCCATGGCATCACTGGTTTGCGCAACTTTCCCGTTGATGTCACGTGTCACTTTCACAGCAATCAGATTGCGGCCCGGGTGTAGAAATCGGGTGGCATCTATCTGGAAATCACCGAACATACCAATGTTCGAACCAGCCGGTTCACCGTTGATGTAAACTTCCGCCATTTTTGATACAGCGTCAAATGAGAGGGTCAGTTGTTTCCCTTTCACGTCAGCCGGTAGTTCCAGCCATTGACGATACCAGGCAGCACCAGTCTTGCGATAGTTGAAAGTATAGTTCTCGCAACGGTCGGTTTCTTGCTGGTAGTAGGTATCTGATACCCCTTTATGTTGCGGGCCGGTAGGCGATGGCATCGTTTCGCCATGTAGCCAGATGCGGATAGGATTCCAGAAAGCAGGGACAGACATCAGATGCCAGTCGTTGTCATCCGTCTGCATGGAGATTGCCTTAGCTTTATCGTTCAGTTGGTATTCAGGCATGAAGAGCCAGTTTCCGTCCAATGATAACTCTGTCCGGTTGTCAGTCAGTTTATCCAGTTTGACGGCAGTGTATTGTGCTCGTTCCTTGCGGCGTTTTTCCTCCTTTTCCTGTGTTGAGAGTGCTATGCGGTACTCTTGTACCTTAACGCCTTTTAGAGCATCTTCTGCTAATGGTATGACAGTGAGATCATCAAATTCCGTGTCTATCCATCCGCCACCCAATGCAACTTCACCGGTAGGAGAGAGATTACTGTTTTTGTCCTCCAAATCGATGTGAGGAAGTTTTTCGTCGTTTACAAAAACCCGGATACGGTTTCCACATACTTCTACTTTCACTTTGTACCATTCTCCCGGCACGGGATGAAAGCCAAGTGGGCGAACGCCTAAGAATTCGTCTGTACCCATATATCCGGTACGCATCAAATAGATATCGTCTTGCAGTCCGCCTTTGATACCCACCACATAGCGGTCAAAACGGTTGTGTGTACGGAACCCTGCCCATATCTGTACTTGTTCGGCGTCTTTCGGGGCACGTGCCTTGAAAGACAAGCTATAATCTTTCCATTCGGGATTACCGAAGAGGGCATAAGCACTGCGCGAATGTAATACTCCGTCGTTAACCCGACAGGCGCCACGTCCCACAATATTCAGTGGTTGGGAGTCATTGGAGAAATCATTGCTCCATACGGTGTGATCTTGGGCTTGTGTCACCAAGCCGGACAGGCTGCAGGCGCAAGCTAAAAATACTTTGCTAATTTGATTCATGATATTATTCTGTAGTTTAAAAGTTCATTGTATTTCAGTTTATGATTTGACAGACTGTAATTCACGGTTTGAGAGCGATAAAATGGTGTGGCAAATATAAAGACAGGAAGTTAAGTGAAAGCTTAATTTTCGCTTAATTGCTTATTAAATATCCCTTAAATGTGGAATTTAAGCAAATAAGTGGGTTCAGGGGATATAAATCTTATCTCCCGGTTATAAATAATCTCGTTACACCTTATTATATATAGAGTGAAGGAAACGTACAATTGAAAGATGGTATCGTAAGAAGCATTTTTGAAAATCAGTAGTGAATGTCGCAATCATAATACTGGAATACATTTTTTATATAATCAGTCAGGTTAATAATTGGATATCTCTTAATTTGTGTTATGTTTGTATATCCTTGTATGGGTTGGTTGGGGCATTACTTTGGCAACCCCGACCGATATAAGAGATAATAGTTGCCTTATTTACCTTTTTAACCTCTTTACTTGAAATTTGCTTCTTTTGCAGGAAGTAACTACTCATTTAGATGAAGAAACAGGGTATGTATCGCATATCACAAAATATAAACTTCCCCCTTTTATAGAAATTAATGCCCAAGTTTGCGGAAAATTAAAAGAAAATAGTATTAGTTTTAAAATTAATTAGAAATTAATCTGAGTTTAATCGTATTTTATAAAAAAACTTAAGCCGTCTCCTGTTACTTTGCATCAGAACTCAAAAATAACCTTAAATATTAAGTTTGTTCAGTCGACGCTTTCTTAAATAATGAATAAAAAGGGTGTTTTCGAGGTGTAACAAACAAGAAATGTATAATTAAAAAAAGAGACCGTGAAGAATTATTTGAAAATCACGATGGGGCTTGTTTTAGCTTCCATGATTGTTAGCTGTTCTGATGAGGACAATAATATTGTTCCCGATATTAATCCGGACCCGGTGCCACCGACAGAAGGGACGTTCATACTCCCTGCTCCTGCGGTAGAGAGTAACATTCCTGAACATGATTTTTTGATGGGGGCATTGTTCAGTTTCCAGAAGAACCTTCGGAATGGGGAGGATGCTGCCAGCGGCGGGACAAATTCTACTACCTTTTATAATAAGCCGCTTTTCGAAGTGAAGGCTTTTGGTGCTACGGAAGCAGAGTGGTGGGATAACCTGGTGGAAGAGATGGTGTATAGTGGGTTGGATTATGTAGCTCCCAACTGCCGTGGACGTTTACCGAAGGCAGATACCGACCCTGCTTATGAAAGAGATCATGGTGACCCTGTTCATATAAAGGAATTCATCGCTGCTTTACAACGCCGGAATGAAGAAAGTCTGAAGATTGCCATCTTCGATGACTGTCCGGCTTCCTGGGCTGCCGCCCGTAATTTTGACTTGTATCAGACTTACGCTACAGTCATCAGTGCCGAGACTCAGCAAAATAAGGGGCTGACGGATGAAGAGGTCATGTATCCGTTAGACAACTTGGACGATATATATAAGTATATATGGGATTACAATATAAAATTGGCTTTCGATCACTTTTATGGCGAGAATAAAGCCAATAACAAGTATCTTCTTCGTATCGATGGCAAGCCTGTACTGTTCCTGTGGAGTATCAACGGTTTCCTTAATGTAGACTATGCCGCATTAGGCAACAAGAAAATAGATTGCAAGGGTAAACTAAAAGCCATCCTGGACAAGATTCATGCTGACTTCAAGACTGCTTACGGCGAAGACCTTTTTATTTGTGCCGACAGGGCTTTCCAAGACCGGGACAAAGAGGTGAACGAATCAGTAGTAGAGTCGCTGAACGATTGGTTCATTGCTGCTGAACATGCTGCTAACCGCAGTTCCTGGACCGTACGTAGTTTTAATGGGAAAACAGTAGGAGTGGCTGTACCGGCTTTCTATACCAATGATAAATCGGGAACCCGGATGTTCTTCGATGCTGATCATGGAAAGCGTTTGACTGACGCTTTGGATGATATGGTTGCGAAGAATACTGATCTGGTTTTCCTGGAAGGTTTTACTGATATGGCCGAAAATGCATCTTATTGGAGAAGCACTGATAACACTTTCTATGATTTTCCTAACCAACGTCTGAATATTCTGCGTAAATACAGCAGTAACAAGGCATGGCCTGAATCATTGCGGATAGAGATGGAAGCTTGTGATAAATTCTTTGATATCTCTAAAAACAATAGTGGTAATCAATACCGTACCGGAGATCTGGATGTCGCAAAGGTGGCTAATGTGGCTTCGGATAAGAACACCGAATGGTATGTTACCCATACAGAGCCCGGTGAATGGCTGGAATGGAAAGAATTGCCTTATGCTGCCGGAAACGTGACAATTAAGGTGTGTTATGCTGCCAAGGCAGATGCTAAGATTCGTTTCGATTTTGGCGAAGGTACACAGAGAAGACAAGGTCCTGTCGTAGAACTTCCTGCTACCGGAGGCGAATGGACCACTGTGGATGCTTTCACTATGAAATGCGATGTAAACGGTTGGCGGCGGACTTTGCTGAACATTGTGGCTGGTCAACCTGATTTGAATTACTTCACAATAACTGTAGAAAAATGAAAATAACTAATTTATTAATTGTAAACTTAAGCTAATATGGAGAAACTTTATCTGAAAAGAAGCTGGAGGATAGGGACATGCCTGATGGTATTGCTCACATTCTTTGCATTTTCGCTTTCGGCGCAAAACCGAAAGGTCACTGGAGTCGTTGTCGACGAGTTTGGTGATCCACTTCCAGGTGCTAATATTACGGTGGTTGGAAACCAAAGTTTAGCTACTGCGACAAATATGGAAGGGCAATTTACCTTAAACAATGTACCGAAAGACGCCATATTGAATGTAAGATTCATAGGCTATGCCGTGCAGACCGTCAGACTGGCTACCTTGAAAAACAATGACCTGTTGCGCATTGTTCTGAGGGAAGATGTCAAAGAACTGAAGGACGTCGTTGTGACAGCATTGGGTATCAGCCGTGAGTCGAAATCATTGGGATATGCCCGTCAGTCCATTGACACGGAATCTCTGTTGGATACACGTGACCCGAACTTGTTGAATAGTTTGAGTGGTAAGGTTTCGGGTGTCAACTTTATTTCGAATGGCGGTCCGTTGTCTTCTACTCGTGTGGAAATTCGTGGTAATAACTCTTTGACGGGAAACAATCAGCCGTTGTACGTAATTGATGGTGTACCCATCATGAATCCGATGGGTGAAGACGGGGATTTGGACTATGGTAACCCTGCGTCAGCAATCAGCCCGGACGATATTGAATCGATAGAAGTGTTGAAAGGCGCCAATGCAGCTGCTTTGTATGGATCAGATGCTGCCAATGGTGTTATTCTGATCACTACCCGTAAGGCTACGAAGAAATCCGGACTTGGTGTTTCTTATGGCTACAACATGCAGTTTACTTTCCTGCGTGAATTCCCGGCTTATCAGAATGTTTACGGTTCGGCCAGTCTTCCGGCTGTCGGTGTGGGTGACGGATTCAACTATTATGGTTCCAACTCGAAGAACGGCTATGCTTATGACCCTAGTCTGCCTTATGGTATTTTTGTATTTAACTGGGCGAATCCGAATCAACGCTCATGGGGGCTGCCGATGTTAGGCTTTGATCTGGTGGGACGTAATAATCAGATACGCTCTTATGTACCTAATAAAGACGGTATTACGGATATGTACGAAATGGGTGTAGCCATGACTCATAGTGTTTCAGTCAATAAGGTGTTCAATGGAGCAGGTATCCGTTTCAACTATACGGGCATCGACTACGACGGAATGCTGAAGAATTTTGATAACATGAAGCGTCACACATTTGACCTGCGTGTGAATATGGATTTGGCTAAATGGCTGTCCAGTGAAATCTCCGTTAACTATCAGTTGGAAACTGCCGATAACCGTGATTATAAAGGTGACAGTAACCGTAACTCGATGCGTGCTATCATGAATATGCCACGTGACGTCGTCATGGAGGAATTACTGCCGTGGAAGCGCGAGTCAGGTGAAGCCTTTACACGAGGTAACGGATTCTACAATCCTTATTGGTTGCTGAACGAAATCAGCAATGGGGATGGCCGCAATAACTTCCGTGGTAACCTGACTCTTAATATCAAACCGATTCAGGGGATGAATATTCGTTTGCGTGCCAGTGTGGAAAAGGCAAACAAGAATGGCTGGAAGTTCGATAATTACTATACCATGTGGGATATTGACGGACAGTACGAAACGTTCCGTGAAGCCTCCAACAACTACAACTATGAAGGTGTAATATCTTACAACCGCAATATCAAGAAGATCAGCCTCAGCGCCAATCTGGGTACTTCTATGCAGAAGAATGACTGGTACAAGCTCAGGAGTCAGGTTTCTCAATTGGCAGCTCCGGATGTGAAGTCATTGTCCAACAATGCTTCTATGTTGAGTGGAACGGAAAGTGTGAATGCAAAAGAGAAACAGTCCGTATTCGGTATGTTGTCTTTGGGATATCATGGTTTGTTTCTCGATGGAACTTTCCGTAACGACTGGTCAAGTTCTTTGCCGAAAGCTAATAATTCTTACTTCTATGCTTCCGGTAGTGCCAGTGCTGTATTAACGGAAATCTTCCCCAGACTGAAGAGCAAGACTTTGTCATTTGCCAAGTTGCGTGGATCGATTGCCCGTGTAGGTAATGATGCCGGTTTCGACCGCTTGATTAACAGCTACAGTTATGGTGGTCTGTTCCGTAATGACATGGCGTGGTTCCAAGGTGACGCTGTACGTAAAAATCCGAACTTGAAACCGGAAACAACTATTTCGAAGGAAATCGGTGCGGAGGTTCGTTTACTGGACGGACGTCTGACGGCAGATGTTACTTACTATGACAAGTACACTCGTGATCAGATTGTGGAGTCAGAACTTTCTTATTTGTCCAATTACCAGCGTGTCATTATCAACTCCGGTAAAATATCCAACAAAGGTTGGGAAATCTCCGTGAGCGGTGTACCGGTGAAGGTAAAGAACTTCGAGTGGAAAACCATTTTCAACTGGTCAAAGAATAATTCCATGGTAGAGTCATTGCCCGAAGGTATCGATAAGATACAGATTGGCAGCGGTGTGTACAACGTGAAATCTTATGCGGAAGTAGGCAAGCCTTATGGCGCTATCTATGCGAAGACATTTAAGCGTGATGCCGAAGGATACATCCTTTGCCAGCTCGACGGTTCTCCGAAAGAAGGACAGGACTATGAATATTTAGGCTGTGTACAAGCTGATTGGCGAGGTGGCTGGAATAACGTGTTCCGTTTGGGCAATTTCTCCTTCTCTGTCATGTTCGACTTCCAGAAAGGTGGTAAGTTCTTCTCTCAGACATCGATCCAGAGTTCTGTAGACGGACAATCCGTTAAATCATTGGAAGGTCGTGACGCGGATTTCTTCTCCAGAAAGATTTTGGGTGAATCGGACGAAGAACGCTATGGCTTCATGCGTCCTCAAAACGCTAACACACCGACTGCGAACGGACAGGTTTATCCTGACTGGGGACGTCCTAAAGGGGTAGTTCTTCCTAATTGTCGTTATGACGAAGACGTAGAAGGTCTGGCAGGACAACAGGTATTGGGTTATTGTACTCCCGAACGCTATTGGATGCACTATACCTCCCGTGATATTTCCCGTTTCATCTATGATGCTTCTTATGTGAAGTTGCGTGAAATCACTGTCAGCTACGATTTACCGAAAAAATGGCTGAGAAAGACTCCGTTCCAGACTTTCCGTGTGGCGGCTGTCGGACGAAACATTGCTACCTTGTTTGCCAATACACCGCACGGACTGGACCCGCAGGCAACAAGTACGACAGGAAATGCACAAGGTTTCGAACGTGGTTTCAACCTGCCTTCCGCAACCTATGGATTTGATATTAAAGTTTCTTTTTAAATTCGTAAAGCATGAAATTGAAAAACAAAATATTACCGTTACTCCTGCTGGCATCAACTGCTGTGGGGTGTACGGACGGTTTCGAAACCATCAACTCGGACCCGAACAAATTGTATGAGGTTAACCTGCAGAGTATTTTCCCCGGTACGGTTTACAAAACAATGAATGCGATCAGTGAATTGAATAATAACCGTATGTGGAGTTATTCACGTTACATTACCAACGTCGCTTTCCAGACACCATGGAACGAAAGGGGAGACGGATTCTACCGTAAGTTTTATGTAGAGATTCTGCGCGATTTGGAAGATCTGGCAAAAGCATACGATAATGGCTCTTTACCTAATAGTCTGGCGGTAGTCAAGACATGGAAAGCATTTACCTATTACCAGTTACTATCGCTCTATGGTCCGGTCGGATTGAGTCAGGCCGGTATGGACGGAGGAACGGACAAGCGTATCTTTGATTATGATTCGGAAGCCGATGCTTATTATTCCATTTTGGGATGGCTGGATCAGGCGGTTGATGCATTCGACGAATCATCCACTGATAAAATTTTGAAAGACCCTGTTTATAACGGAGATGTACAGAAATGGCGTAAACTGGCTAATACATTGCGTCTGGAGATAGCCATGAACATTCAGAATATCAGCGAAGAGAAAGCACGCGAATATGCTGCGAAGTCTATGGGACACGAAGAATGGCTGTTCGGTTCTCTGGATGATGCGTTTGCTCCTAAATACGGAACGGTGATCGACAAAGACTGTTCCTGGTATTACACTCGTTTGTACAAAGAAGAAATTCAGACGAAAGCAAACTGGGGGCTGATACCTTCCATGAACGAGTATTTCGCCATTTACCTGTTCTCGTATAATGATCCGCGTATGGAGACTTATTTTGACGGATCTAATGTTTACTGGCCCGAACGCCAGCCTTATCGTATGACGGACGTGCTGACCCGTTCACACGACTGTGATGTGAGCAATTGTTCAGCCAGCGACCAGCAGGAACACCTGCAGTGGATGATAGACGGATATGAAGTGCGTGATTCGTTACGTGTACGTTACTCCATTCCTTATGTGCCTACACCGGACAATCCGGGTGCCCGCACACCGTTCGGCTGGAGAAGACCGATCGACCCGACCGACCCGAATGGTACAAGGGAAATCCCCGATCCGTTGTCAATGAACGAAGACAACAGATGCTACATCAACCCGAGATATTATGCAATGGACGCTACGATGCCTTTGCTGCGTTGGGCAGATGCTTGTTTCCTCTGTGCTGAGGCGAAGGTGAAGTTTAACCTGGGATCTAAAGATGCACAGACTTATTATGAAGAAGGAATCCGTGCTTCATTTGAAGAGAACGGTTTGACAGCTTCTTTGACTGCCTACATGGCTCAGGAAGGAGTTGCATGGGGAACCAGCCATAAAGGCTTCTATGATACCCGTAAACTGATGACTGCCGACATCAACGGAGCAAATGGCGTGGAAGGACAGTTGGAACAAATCTACAAGCAGCGCTGGTTTGCCGACTTCCTTGATGGTATGTCTGCCTGGCGCATGGAACGCCGTACACGTGCATTGAACCTTCCGCCCTTGTTCCTGAACGGATCTCAGGCTTATGAAGAAGGAGGAAATATGTACTACGGCTGGCCCGAACGCCTTTACTTCCCGGATGCGGAACGTCAGACGAATGCAGAGGCTTATTACAGAGCTATCGATTTGTTGCAGAAGAATAGTCCGAAGCCTAATGCTGCCCGTTGGGGAGACAATATTTTCACGATGCTTCAGTTTGCAAAACCTGTGCCCAATCAGGAAGAAATGATAGCCGGATGGGAGAATAGTGATTATGTACAGTTCAATATGGATTTCCAGGCTAAGAAATACGGACAGACTTATGAAGAGTTTTTGAAGAATGCCCGCGAACTGACCGGTATCAAGGATGCCGAAGAGGCTTTGGACAAAGCATACCACTTCTTGATAGAAGCTACACTTTTAGTTTATAAGGTAGAAAAGTAGTAATTAAGTAATGACTGAAATATGAAAAAGTATAAGATTTTTAATAAGATAGGCCTTGCAATCTGCCTGACGTTGGGACTGGTGGCCGGATCGGCCTGTTCACCCACAGATGACGGTCCTTCCATCGATGATCATTTCTTGAATTATGAGATTCCGCAAATCAGGCCGAGCAGTGATATTCCGGTAGGGGCCATTTATTGGAACCTGGGTAGTGCAGGCATGGATGAAAAGAAGTATGCACGGTTGATTGGTGAATATAACCAGAGTGGACAGTATCCGCAGCTTTGTCCGAATGTGCGTCCGGTACTGGGACGTTATTCGATGGATATCAATAAGCCCGAAACGGCTGACTTGATTCAGCAGCACCTTACGTGGTCGAATAATGCCGGTATCAATTTCCTTATATTGCCGAACATTGGTCTGGACACCAGTAAAGGAGATTTGCTGAATGAAGGTAACGTGAACTTCGTGAACTATATGGCGGGGCTGAACCCCAACTCGGAAGGTATCAATTGGGGAGGCTTGCGTTATGTGGTTTCTATGGATATGAACAACTTTGCAAGCGGACTCAATAACACTTCCATGATAGAAGATGATGCTGACGAGAATGGGGTGTCTGCACGTTGTGAACAACTTTATAGCTTTTTTGTCAGCTTGACAAGCCGTTTCTGTACGAACAACGACCTTTACTATACTGTAGACGGCAAACCGATGATTGTTGTTTGGAATGCTGACAAGTTGTATGCACGTGACTCAGAGAAACTCTATGCTACCATTCGTGAAAGAGTGCGTGAGAATGTGAAAGACGGAAATGGCAATGGATTGGAAATCTATATTTTAGCACGTCAGGAACGTTGGACACCTCCTGCACGCTGGCATAATTTCTTCCTGAGCGGTAAAGTGGATGCTGTGTATATGGATAATATGTACAACCAGACCGACTGGTTCCGTCCTACCTGCTATCCGCAGTGTATTGACCAGAACTTTAAGTATAACCGCGAATATGAATGGGCCAATTATGGAGTAGACTTCGTTCCTACCGTTTCACCTTCGTTCAATCAGTGGATAGATGGTGATGGAACTCAGTTCTATAACTTCCCGGTGGTATTTAAGGATGAAGACCTGTTCCGTAAGATGTGTAACGTTGCCAAGATGAACTTAGGAAAGCGTCCGATGGTTATCATCGATTCTTTCAACCGTTGGAATGTGGATCAGGCTATCGAACCGACTGACCCGAATTACGGGAATGGATACGGTATGAAATACCTCAATATTGTAAAAGAAGAATTTAAAGTGAAGTAAACATGAAAGCGATAAATTTTATCAATTGGAAATATATCGGCTTGGCCGGATGCTTGGTGATGTCATTGCTTGCTGCGTGTAGCGACGATGAAACGGCATCGGAAGTGGTGACGCCGCTCGAGCCTAAACTGGAGATCGTGAACGAATCGTCCACCTTCAGTTTCTCTTCAGCGGGAAATTCCGCTCAGGTGCTGACATTCAATGCCAATCAGAATTGGTATATCGTATTGGATGATTCGGAAGGTGTGGATAATAGCTGGGTGGTATTGTTTGAACGCGAGGGAGCAGCCGGAGAAGGTAACAAAGTGTGGGTGGCTGCCGCAGAAAATGTGGAGCCGGATGCGCGCCGTGCTAATTTTTCTCTAGTCTCCGGTGAGTTCAAGTATGATTTCGTTATCTATCAGGCACAGAAGGATGCTGTTGTAATCACCGACCCGAAGGCATACGAAAATCTGGATGCCGGCGAACACATCATTTCCGTGGAGTTTGGTATCAATACAGGAGAATATAAAACAAGTTTCGTATATTCCGGTGACACAGGCTGGATCATGCCGACAGACGAACGTCCCGCAGGCGAACCGGAGACACGTGCGATGGAAAATCATACGTTGTACTTTAAGGTGCTGCCGAACGAGAAATTTGATATCCGTAGAGGTACCATTGAAATCTCTTCGAAAGATAATGATAATGTAAAGGCTACGATGAATATTTTCCAGACGGGTCTGCCTAAACCGGTGATTACAGTCGACAATAAAGAAATGTTCACTAACTTGGCATCGAAGGAAGATTCGATTCTCCTGAAATATAAGGCAACTAATACCAAGGGACCAAGAGATCTGACGATTGATATTGATAAGAACGATCAGGACTGGATTACGTTCAAGCTTGCCATAGACGCCAAAGGTGATTCTACTTTCCTCGTTTCTGTGAAAGAAAATACCGGTGGCGAACGTACGGCAACTATCGCGCTTTGTGCCGCTGCCGACAAGAAAGTGAGAGAAGAATTTACGGTAACTCAGGCTCAGGCAAGCGATGTGGAACTGGTTATTACCAACAAGAACGATTTCAGAACAAGCTTGGATAAACTGGGTAGTGCCGCTACCGTGAAGTATAGCGTACAGTCTACATTGACCGATCCGAAGAATGAGATTCTGGTAGATATTGTATATCCGGAAGAGAGCGGCTATACGGCAGAGAATGGTTGGCTGCACATGGCAAACAACTCGATGCCCGAACGTGTCATCTTCACGTATGATGTGAATAAGGTGCTGAGAGAACGTCAGGCTACCGTTTACATTTATCGTAAGGGGTATGAAAACAAGAAAGATTATATGGTTGTCCGTCAGGCTGCGGCCACTCAGATTGAAATACCGGCTCCGGGAGGCTTGACGAATCTGTTGCAAAGCATGATTGATGACGAAATTTATAAAGACTGGGAATCTATCACTAGTCTGGAATTGAAGGGAAGACTCAACGATACTGATTTGAACTTGCTGAAGAACATGATGACAGCGGGTAAGGGTTACAATCTGAAGAACCTGGATATGACGGCAGTAGAGAATGAGACGCTGAAGAACGGAGTATTTAACGGTTGTAACCTTCTGGAGAATATAACATTCCCGATGGGATTGCAATACGTACCGAGAGAAGCTTGTCGTAACTGCTCCAAGCTGAGAACGGTAGTTGTGAACGAAGGTCCGACTTATATCGGTCGCCATGCCTTTGGTAATTCGATGGTGAGCGAAGCTTGGTTCCCGAGCACTATGACCTATGTTTACGGATATGTCTTCGATAATGTTACAGCTCTGAAGACTTTGCACTTGAAATCATTGCCATTCCAATGTAAAGAAGTAGCTCGTAGTGATGCTGACGAAGGTGCTACCCAGCCGACAACTTGGTGTACCGTCTTTAAGACATGGCCGAGCACGGTGTATGTACCGATGGAATATCTGGAATACTACAAGAATCCGGACCCGAAACACGTGGTTTCCATGCATTTCCAGGACCTTCTGAATACATTGACATCCGAATCGGAAGAATGGACGAAGGGACCGAAGGTTCAGCAACCTTACTTGAAGTCTAATTCGGCATTGAAGAGTAACTTTACTTGGGGATCATCTGCCACTACTATAATGGGAGAAACTGAATGATATAGAGCCAGGTAGATATACTGTATAAGAGCCGGACTATCACTCGGCGGGAAAATTCCCGCCATTGGTAGTCCGCTCTTTTTTTGAATTACCCCTAAAAATTAGGTGTGGGTTTCTTGTCGGTTCGTTCATCATTCTTCATTCTTCATTTAAAACTTACTCATAATGATTAAAACTGATGTTTTATTGTCATCTGTCAGCTTTTCACATATAAAGGTTTTATAATAAACAGATTACCTCCTGACAATAAGCCCTGACAATAAGCTGACAATAGCAAAAAGTTCTATTTTACTGTCATCTGGCTCTGTCATTCGGACGACTGCAAGGAGGAAGAATCTCCTCTTTTGTGTGCACAGGAGAAGAGCCTTCATTTCATACTGTCACCAACCATCTCTCCTTTCTTCATTTCCCGTTTAAGTATCCATACGGTTTGTGACAAGCTATCAGAACGGTTGTGCCACCTACAGAAATGATTGTGCCAAACTGCTGAAACGGTTGTGCAAAGCGCTTGGCACAAGCATGCCAAAGGTGTGGCACAAGCAAAGCATACCTTCTACTCCTCGTCCGCTATGCTTTCTCTGCCCTCCAGACGGGGCTTTTGCAAAGATGCGGTATATCCCCCAAAAAGTATACTTACAAAAGGACTCTTTATCAAATAGTCAAACTGGAATAACAGCATGATACGGCTGACAATAGAATGGATGATTGCTATTGTCAGCTTATTGTCAGGGCTTATTGTCAGGAGGTAATCTGTTTATTATAAAACCTTTATATGTGAAAAGCTGACAGATGACAATAAAACATCAGTTTTAATCATTATGAATAAGAAAAGAATATATTTAGGCACGGATTACGCGGACTAACACGGTTGTTTTACGTAATCATAACACTAAAACCGTGAAATCCGCGTAATCCGTGCCTAATCCTTAATTTATAATTTAGTTCATTTCTTATCGGTTATAAATCAGCGAATGGCGTCTTATAGTCTTCTCCCATTGAATCACGGTACTCTTTGCAGAAACGGTCATACAGATTTCGTGCAATACCTTTCTTTCCCTGTGCGGAGAACACTGCGCATTTGGCGGCCAGTGCTTCTTCATTCAGTGGGTCATGCAGGAACATGATATCTGCCAGACGAAGAATCATATCCTGATGATTTCGTTGTTTTTCAATTTCAAACAAGTCCTTCAACAAGTCGATGGAATGACTGGAGTAAGTCTCCTTGAAGTCATCCAGCCAATCGAGAATTGTGTTGGGCAGCAATGGTCCGTATAGCAGGAGCTCTAATATCCGGTTGAGTAGTTCGTCATTTTCCTTTTCCTTGAATTGCTGGATACGGGCAAGCACTTCACGATAGTCGCAAAATACGTTTTCCCCCCATTTGATGTACATAAAGTTATTCTCAGTGACAACTTCTACATCGCCGATGCTTTCCAGCAATACCCGTAGTTTGCGTAAGTTTACATTACGGTTGTTACGGGCAGCGGTTTCTTCCTTATCCGGCCATAAGATTCCTGTTGTTTTGGAAGTCAGGATACCGTTTGCATTCTTTTCCGTATATAGTATCAGCAAGATAAGCAAGTGTTTCAGACGGGGAGTGAAATTGGCGGTGATGTCATTTCCCTCTTTATCACGTACGTTGAAGCAACCTAATAAAGAGATGGACGAACGGCTACGGTCGTAGTAGTTGACTATCTCTTTCGGTGCGGCTTCGTTGCCTTGTTCCGGCATTGTCGGAACCGTTTTCGCTTGGTTTTCAGAACTGTCTTTTGAGACCGCAGCCGGTTTGGGAGCTTTCTCTTTTGTTGCAGGTAATTTTGTAGCCTGTCGTTTGCTTCTTGAGCGGTAGAATAACCAGGCACCGCAAGCCAGTATCGCCAGGATTCCGATGACATACAGCAGATTCCACCATTTGCCGGAGCCGGCTTCATCCGTTGCTTGCCGGATATCCGTTTCGTTGACTAAAGGCATGTTGATGGAGTAGATTTTGACATCGTGCGTACGATTGTTCAGAATCTTATCCAATACAAGGAAAAGTTTCCTGTGGGTTGGCGAAAAGTAAAGATTGAAATCGCAGTCCTGATAATCCAGGCTGTTGTTGATCGGCTTAGATACTTCTGTATAAACAGGACTTTTCATCGAGATCTTCCACAATGTTCCTCCCTTATCCGTAGACACAGCATAGAAAGTACTGTCTGATGGCTCGAAGTACATGGAGGAAGCCATAATCGTTTCCTTGTTATCATCTTTCTTCTCCCAGATTATACGGGATTGTTTCGTCTTTAAATTGATGGCGTATAGACCGAGGTAATAATGGGTACTCAATTCCTGTTTACCATACTTATTTCCTTTGCCTCCGAAAATATATAATTCGTCGCCCACTACTGCCATCGCAGCCGAATAGCGGGGATAAAGAGGATGATCATACTTAATTTGCTCCATCTTCCCAATACCGGACTTCATTCGGTACAGGTCGTTGCGGTATTTATAGAAGCCATATCCGCCGAAAAAGTAGAATGAGGAATCTGCGGGATTAAATGCTTTGGCATGGTTATAGTTGCTGGCTTCTTTGGTATTCTGCTTTTCATTGCTCCACGTTCCGTCATCGAACGAAAAACGGGAGATGATGTCTTCAGTCAGCGAATAAGATACCAGTGCATTGCTCAGTGTATCGTATAGTAAATGGTTGGGATATTCTACGGCAGGATATCCTCCGTGTATGGCAATTTCTTTTTTGAGTGTCCCGTCTTCGTCCAGCACTTTTACTGATTGCGGGCTTACGATATAAAATAAGGCACAGCGGGCATCGAAGGCTACACCAATTCTGTTGGAAGTGGTGATTTTACTGATTGTTTTCCATTCGATGTGGTTGTCTATCAGCCAAAGTGGTTGGATAGCACGTGCGACAGCCCCTTCTTTCTCGTCATAGCAGATGTTGCCGTTGTGTTTCCATAATTTCCACTCTCTTGTCAGCTTGCCATCCTGCACAATGTTGATATCCCTTAAGTTGATAGGGGCTACATCGGCTTGATAGCCTATCATCTGTCCGAATGTAATCGTTACGCTATTGGTTTCTTGCAGAGGGAAAGTGGACGAAATCTTCTTTTTATCGTATTCTATTTCGATCACATTGTCCTTTTGGCGCAGGTTCAGTGATACATTTATCCACTTTTCCAGTTCTATCGGTTTATCTATAATGATAATCTCATCATTGAGCATTAGAGCGGGAGCATGGTTCTGCTCACCCGCAACAAATGAAAAACGTATTAACTGACCTTTGTCTGTCTTCAGGTGAAGTATCGAACCATAATCAGCTTCATTGGCGCGTATGTATATTTGAAATGAAATGCTAAAGTCGTTTGTTACAGAGAAAGGTTGATTATCGTCCAGATACAAGGTGGACCTTTCTGCGGCAGGTACAGCATGAGACTTAAAATAAAGTCCGTAATCATATAAAGAAGACGCATCCAGTCTGCCCGCCAGGCAGAGCAGGAGCAAAATCAATAATTGCAGTTGATATTTCATAGTAGTTTCTACTTCAATCTGTTCTTATGCGGCAAAAGTACGAAAAACAATACGATATTCATAAGAAACGGGCACTTATTTAAAAAGAGTTGGGATAGTCGTTCATACGGCTGTCATTTTAAAAATAAGGTTAAGAGGATTCATCTTCTTCTCAGGGAAGAAGGGCTTTTCGTGGAAGCGTTTTCCCATTTTCAGGGAAATATTCTCAGAAAGCGGATAACTTGGGCGGAATCTCTACATTATTATACAATTAATTTGTTTTTAATGAAGAATTAATTTATTTTATCCCCTCTTTTTAATGCATTGCCTTTTACTTTGCCCTTGGTAATACCGGAAAACTCATTAATTTATGAATATGAAGAAAAAATTAATCTTACTATGCTGTCTGTTGGGCGGTTTTACTTTGCATTCTACAAAGATAAATGCACAGGCAGTGACTAATGATCAGAAATTGATCTATCCGTACCCTTTTGCTCCCAGTGAAGGGCTGGTGAATAAAACAGAAAAGGAACATCGACAGGAAATTTGCCTGAATGGTTATTGGGATTTCCAGCCTGTTCGTTTGCCAAAGGAATATGTTCAGGGAAAAGGAATCGCTCCCGAACTTCCGCTTCCGGATAGTGACGGTAAATGGGACAAGACCCGTATCAAAATTCCTTCACCATGGAATATCAATGCTTTTGCTTACCGTGACCTGGAAGGCCCCGACCATCGCAACTACCCTTCATATCCTAAAGAATGGGAACAGGTGAAGATGGCATGGATGAAGAAGAATGTGACCATCCCTTCTGATTGGACCGGGCAGCAAATCAAACTTTATTTTGAAGCGGTGGCCGGATATTCCGAAATTTATGTAAACAAAGAAAAGGTAGGCGAGAATTTCGATTTATTCCTGCCGTTTAGCTTTGATATTACCGATAAAGTGACTCCCGGTGAGACGGTCGAAGTGCTGGTGGGAGTAAGGAGTCAGTCTTTATTCGAAAATAATTCGACTATTGGACGCCGTATTGTTCCGGGCGGTTCGATGTGGGGATATCAGATCAATGGTATCTGGCAGGATGTTTATCTGCTGGCTTTGCCGAAAATCCATATAGAAGATGTATATGTGAAACCGCTGGTATCGAAGAACATGCTGGAAATAGAAGTGACGGTACAGAACCAGACAGCCAAGAAGGCGGAAATACAATTGCAAGGTGACATCCGTGAATGGATGAACCGTGCAGGAACGGATATAAACTCCGCTCCTGTTCCCGACTGGACACTTGGTAACGAAGCATTGTCGGTTGCCCCGGCAAAAGTATCGGTTGCCGCCGGTACATCTCAGAAAGTGACGTTACAAGTGCCTGTGGGCAAAGACGTATTGAAATACTGGACTCCGGAGCATCCTAACCTGTATGCTTTGCTGCTCTCCGTCAAAAATCAAAAACAAGCTGTCGATACGAAATATGAGCGTTTCGGCTGGCGTGAATGGACCTTGCAGGGAACTACCCAATGTCTGAACGGCGAGCCTTATGCCTTGCATGGTGATTCCTGGCATTTTATGGGTATCCCGCAAATGACACGCCGTTATGCCTGGGCCTGGTTTACTGCCATCAAGGGTATGAATGCCAATGCCGTACGCCCGCATGCACAAGTCTATCCTCGTTTCTATCTTGACATGGCTGACGAAATGGGTATCTGCGTATTGAATGAAACAGCGAATTGGGCCAGCGACGGTGGGCCGAAGTTGGACTCCGACCTCTTTTGGGAAACATCCAAATCACATTTGAAACGTTTTGTGCTGCGCGATAGAAATCATGCGTCAGTTTTCGGCTGGAGTATCAGCAACGAAAACAAGCCTGTAATCCTGCATGTATATAATCGTCCCGAATTGATGCCTGTCCAAAAGAAAGCATGGGAAGAATGGCGTGACATCGTACATCAGAATGACCCTACCCGTCCGTGGATTTCAGCAGACGGTGAAGATGATGGTGACGGCATATTACCTGTAACCGTAGGACACTATGGAGACATTAATTCGATGAAACGCTGGATTGAAATTGGAAAACCTTGGGGAATCGGTGAGCATAGTATGGCCTATTATGGTACGCCGGAACAGGTTTCCAAATACAACGGAGAACGTGCTTACGAATCACAGGAAGGACGTATGGAAGGACTGGCCAACGAATGCTACAATTTAATCGCCAACCAGAGACAGATGGGAGCTTCTTACACGACAGTCTTCAATATGGCATGGTATGCATTAAAGCCGCTTCCACTCGGTAAAAAAGATAAGAGCAAAACACCTTCGGTTGAAACAGACGGAGTTTTCTTCGGCGATTACAAAGAAGGAGTTCCGGGGGTACAACCGGAACGTGTAGGTCCTTATTGCACCACATTCAATCCCGGTTACGACCCGACTTTGCCACTCTTTCAGGAATGGCCGATGTATGGTGCTTTGCGTGCAGCCAATGCGCCGGAAAAACCGGCTTGGTCTCCTTATGCCGTCATTGATAAAGAAAAGTATAAAAATCACGGAATTACGGCAACCGGCAAGAATTATAAAGAAGTTGTCTTCATCGGTAGCCAGGATAGCAAATTAAAGCAGTTGATGGATGCGCAAGGAGTCATCTTTGCGAAGAAAGCGACCCTTCCTTCTTCATTACTCTATCTGGTAGACGGTAGCCGTACATTGGATGCTTCCATCCGGAAAGAGATGCAAAAACAAATAGTCAAAGGTGCAGATGTGTGGATATGGGGACTTACACCTGAGACGGTAGCCTCTTACAATGAAATCCTGCCGTTTCCGGTAGCCTTGGACAAATTGCAGCGTTCTTCTTTCCTGCCTGTACAGAAGTCATGGATGAACGGATTAAATAACTCTGACTTCTATTTCTGCGAACTTCAGAAAACGGATGCTTCCGGTTATTCGCTGAAAGGGGATTTGGTGGAAGAAGGAGAGGTGTTGCTGAATGCCTGTAAGACGGATTGGAGAAAGTGGAACAAACGCCCGGAAGAGATCAAGACTGCCGGAACGATCCGCAGTGAATATGAGTGTACAGCCGCTACTCCTGTATTTGTAAAATGCCGGCAAAATGCTTCTACTTTCTATTTGAGCACGTTGACAGAATTTGCCAATTCGGAAAAAGGATACAATACGTTAACTGCTATCTTGAACAATGCCGGAATAGCATACAAAAAGCCGGAAGTCAATATTGACGAGGTCTTCTTTTTGCGCGACGAGCAGATTAACTTCCCGGTAGCTACGAAAGAAAAGCTGGTGAAGGACAACGGTGACGAATGGGCATTGGAATTTTATGTGTTCAGTCCGCGTCCCTTGGATGACCTGTTGATAGAACCGAATATGCCCAAACTGTCTTTGATGCTAAAAGCGAAAAAGCGTACGCTGCTTATCAACGATAAGCCTTATACGGCTGTTTCTCACGACGGACGCAATGAAATCATTTACAAAGAATTGCCGTTGCTGCAGGGATGGAATAAACTGGTGATCAAAATAGGAGCGGGAGACCGGAACGATTTCACCGGCTGTTTCAAATGCGATAACAAGAAGGATTTCCTTCCGTTGTTGAAGGCTGCCTTTGTGAATCCGGAAGCCAAATAAAAGAGATATTGTAACTTAAAAAAGACAAAGATGAAACTTACACATATTTTAGCTTCAGCGGTTATCATCTCAACGCTGAGTGCATGTAACGGGAAATTACAGACAAGTGGACGGACACCGGTTGATTACGTCGATCCATATATCGGGAATATCAGTCATTTGCTGGTTCCTACATTCCCCACCATCCAGTTGCCTAACAGTATGCTTCGTGTTTATCCGGAGCGTGCCGATTATACATCGGAACTATTGAAGGGTCTGCCATTGATTGTCACCAATCACCGGGAACGTTCAGCGTTCAATCTCAGTCCCTGTCAGGGGGAAGAACTTCGTCCGATCATAAATTACAACTATGACAATGAGCATATTACTCCTTATTCCTACGAAGTGGAGTTGGACGATAACCGCATGAAAGCGGAATATGCGCTCTCTCATCAGTCAGCTATCTACCGGATCACATTCGAGGCGGACAAACCGGCTTATCTTATTGTAAACTCCCGTAACGGTTCTATCCATGCAAACGAAAATTTCATCAGTGGTCGTCAGCAACTGAACAATAACACAAGTGTGTATGTGTATATAGAGCCACAGGAGAAACCCGTAAGTACCGGTATTCTCGAAAATGGTACTATCAATACAAGTAAAGACAATGCCGAAGGGGTAAATACTTGTGCGGCGTGGCGTTTTGCCGATGGCACTACAACAGTCAGCCTTCGTTATGGTATTTCTTTTATCAGTGAGGAACAGGCTGAAAAGAACCTGCATCGCGAATTAAAAGACTACAATATAAAGGCACTTGCAGAAGCTGGCCGCCGGGTATGGAATGAAACTCTGGGTCGTATAAAAGTAGAGGGAGGTACAGAAGATGATAAAACTGTATTTTACTCTTCTTTCTACCGTACTTTCGAACGTCCGATTTGTATGAGCGAAGATGGTCGCTATTTTAGTGCTTTCGACGGAAAAGTGCACGAAGATAACGGTACTCCTTTCTATAATGACGACTGGATCTGGGATACTTATCGTGCTGCACATCCTCTCCGTACATTGATCGACCGGCAAAAAGAGGAAGATATCATCGCGTCTTATTTGCGCATGGCGGAACAGATGGGCAACATGTGGATGCCTACTTTTCCCGAAGTGACCGGAGATACGCGCCGCATGAATTCCAACCATGCCGTCGCTACTATAGCCGATGCACTGGCAAAAGGACTGAAAGTAGACACGGTAAAAGCTTATGAAGCCTGCCGGAAAGGTATGGAAGAAAAAACTCTCGCACCCTGGTCGGGAGCAGCAGCCGGCTGGTTAGACATGTTCTATCATGAAAATGGCTATATCCCTGCTCTCCGCACGGATGAAAAGGAAAACGACCCGAATGTACATCCTTTCGAAAAGCGCCAGCCTGTTGCTGTCACTTTGGGAACCAGCTACGACCAGTGGTGTCTCTCCCGTGTCGCTGAAGCATTAAATAAAAAAGAGGAAGCCGAATATTATCTGAAATGTTCTTATAACTATCGGAATCTCTACAATAAAGAGACAGCTTTTTTCCATCCGAAAGATAAAGAAGGACACTGGATCGAACCTTTCGACTACCGTTATCCCGGAGGTATGGGAGCCCGTGAATATTATGGAGAGAACAACGGCTGGGTTTATCGTTGGGACGTGCCCCACAATGTGGCCGACCTCATCAGCCTCATGGGAGGAAAGGAGCAGTTTATCGCTAATCTGGACCGCACTTTCACAGAACCGCTCGGACGAAGCAAGTATGAATTTTATGCAAAGTTGCCCGATCATACGGGAAATGTAGGACAGTTTTCTATGGCAAACGAACCATCACTGCATGTACCTTATCTTTACAACTATGCCGGTCAACCCTGGAAGACACAGAAGCGAATCCGCCAAATGCTGAAAACATGGTTCCGCAATGATTTGATGGGTATTCCGGGTGATGAAGACGGAGGCGGTATGACTTCATTTGTAGTCTTCTCTTCACTGGGTTTTTATCCGGTCACTCCGGGATTGCCGGTCTACAATATCGGAAGTCCGCTCTTTACAAATGCCAAAGTAACACTTAGCAATGGTGCTGTATTCGAGATTGAAGCTCAGAACACTTCTGCAGATAACAAATATATCCAGTCTGCTACATTGAATGGCAAGGAGTGGAATAAATCCTGGTTCAGTCATGAAGACTTGAAGGATGGTGGCAAACTGGTATTGGTAATGGGCAGCAAACCCAATAAAGCATGGGGTAGCGGAGCCGGTGATGTTCCTCCTTCATTGGAAATGAAGTGATGGGTATGCGGTTGGCCTGTGGTCATCTCTTAAAATGATATATACTATGAAAATACAGAAATATCGATTTTCCATTCTGTTGGCTTTGTGTGGAGTGATGTTGGCTTTTGTTTCTCCGGTAAAGGCACAGAAATATGATAGTAACGGGAAAGAAGGACGGTTTACGCTTTCTTTGTCCGGTGACGGATGGTTCTTGTGGCAGGATAAGCAGGCGGAATGGAAACAGGACAGGCTTTTCTTGCCGGAAGAAATAACAGGCCTTTCCCGCCTTCCGGTGAATCCTCCGACAGGAGGATGGGAACGGTTACAACCCCGGCATGCCAGGGCGGTGCAGGTACCCGGTACGGTAGAAGAGTATCTTACAACTTCCGATTATCCCCGTCCGGAAGACGGAGTAGGAGTTAGCTGGTGGTTCCGCACTCTGAAGCTTCCGGCTGATTTGAAAGGGAAACGCTTTCTGATTCATTTTGAGTCGGTGCGTCTGCGTGCGGAAGTTTATCTGGATAGAAAGTTGGTAGCCTATGATATAATAGGCGAATCACCTTTCGATGCGGATATCACAGAAGCGGTGCAACCCGGTAAAGAACAATGCCTGGCAGTTCGTGTGACGAATCCCGGCGGTAACTTCCACTGGCAGGACTTCAACGAAATGTATTGGGGAAAGTATCAGATTCCTCCGGGCAGATCGTTTGGCGGTATCATCGGACGGGTACGTCTGGATGCGGTTTCTCCTGTCTATGTATCTGACATCTACATGCAGAACCAGCCGGAGCGGACGAAGGTGAAAGCGATTCTTACCGTAAACAATACCTCGGCAAAAACAGAGAAACAGGATATTTACTTTTCTGTGTACGAGAAGGAGAATCCCGGCAAGGTGATATTGGAAAAGAAACTGCCCCGTGTTGCTTTGAAGCAGGGAACGAATGTGGTGACGATGGAACTTCATTGTCCGGAGGCCCGTATCTGGGATTTGGATACTCCTTATTTGTATGTATGTGGCGTCGATGTGAAATCGGGGAAGAAGTTATCCGATCGGGCTGTTCAGACATTCGGCTTCCGTTGGTTTGAGCCGGTAGGAATCGGAAAGGATGCGATGTTGAGGCTGAATGGAAGGCGTGTCATGCTTCGTACAGCCATCAGTTGGGGGTACTGGCCTGCCACCGGACTTTATGCTACTCCCGAAATGGCGGAGAAGCAAGTATCGGTAGCTAAAAGTATGGGACTGAATATGCTTAACTTCCATCGCTCCATCGGTTCTCCGGTCGTTCTGGAAAAGGCGGACGAGCTGGGATTGCTCTATTATGAAGAGCCGGGAGCTTTCCATTCGGCAGGTCACGACCCGTTTATCCGGGCAATGGTCAATACCAAACTGCACCGTATGATATTGCGGGACAGGAGTCATCCGAGTCTGGTTATTTACAATCTGATTAACGAGTTCGGCGGCCCCCGTTCTAAGGATAAAGAACTGGTTGCCAAACGGATGGAGGATATGAAGAAGGCACATGCACTCGATCCGAGCCGCGTGATGACGTTTACTTCGGGATGGGCTTCCAGAGAATCTGCAGAAGAAGATTCCAAAGCAAATATGTTGCCTTTCGATACTGTTCTGCATAAGAAAGGTTGGTTCGACAATCACCGTGCCGGCGGACCTGCCACTTGGGAAGAAGGATACTACCGGGGACCGAAGGATAACCTGATGTACACGGACAATCGGACGGAAGTATATATGCGGGGAGAAGAAGGAGCTATTTCCGCTCCGCCACGTGTGGCTGAAATAGTAAAAGAGATAGACTGCACAGGGCTGACCGGATGGGACGGATTATTCTGGAAGAAACAATATGAATCTTTCGGGCAGTTTATGCAGAAAAAGAATCTGTATCCTTACTTCGGCTCTGTAGATTCGTTGACACGGGCGATGGGAGATGTCTCTTTTGATCATCAGGGACGTCGTATTCAGGGGATGCGTATGCAGAATCTGGGGGATGCCTATGCAATCAACGGTTGGGAGGCGATGCCTTATGACAATCATTCCGGTGTGGTGGACATCTATCGGAACCCGAAAGGCAATCTTGCTGCGTTGATGTATTACACACAACCTTTATACATCGCTGTTTCTTCCCGTTCGCAGTTTGCCCGCCTGCCGGGAAAAGTGGGTGTTGACTTTTACATAGTCAATGAGAAGAATCTTTCCGGCAATCATCGTCTGGAGATTTCTGTCCGTACGCCGGATGGGAAAGAGCAGAAGGTGACAGAGAAGGAAGTGAGTATTTCGGGAGGTGACTGCTTCGGACAGTTATTGCTTGAAAACAGTGAACTGAAGCTGTCCGGTACTCCCGGAATGTATCAGGTAAAAGCCCGTTTGGTAGATGCTTCCGGACGCGTGTGTGCGGGAGGGAAGGATGAAGTGCTGGGTGTTTCCTGGAAGAAAGAACAGTTGGTTGGTAAAGGTGCATTGTATGGCACAGCTGATGATCCGGTGACAACCTTCTACCAGAAAGCTACAGGCACTGCATTGCCGTCGTTCCGACCGGATATGGAAAAACTGGATTGGATTGTCGTCACACGTCCTTCACTGGATATGCCGCAACCTGTTTTGCCGGAATTCTTTAAACAGCAGGACGGTAAGGCTGCTTTTGAGGTTTCTTTCTATAAAGACGATGATTTGCGTGCCCTTGCAGGCGTGACCGGTGATACTAAGATAGACCGCACATTTGCGGAAGGTGCCCAGCCGGACGCGCTATTGCCGGCCAATCAGGCTTTCTCCGCTATATGGAAGGGAAAACTGATTGCTCCCCAGACGGGACTGTATATGATTGGAGCAACAACGGATAGGGGAGTACGCTTGTCAGTCAATAATCAACGGATTATTGACGAGTGGGGAAATGGAAAAGAAATCACACTGACACGTCCTTTCCAGCTGAAAGAAGGGGAAGAGGTTGAGATTACGTTGGAATACCGTCAGCAGAAGACATCAGGAAGTGTGCAGTTAGTCTGGGCGCGTTCGGGCAATGCGGCAATTGCTCCGCAGGAACTATTGGACCGCGTGAAGAAAGACGGTACATCATTGCTCTTGCTGAAATCGGCAGAATCGTGGATGGATATTGTGAGCGAGAATACAGGTTCTGCTTATGATGGCTATTATTCGGTCGGAAGGAACTGGATAGGCGGATTACATTTTGTGAAGGACCATCCGCTTTTTGAAGAGCTGCCGGTGAACTGTGCAATGGGGTGGCCCTATCAGGAACTGGTGCGCGACGGAGACCGTCGGTTGGGTATGTATATGGATCATGAAGAGATGGTCGTAGGTTCGTATCGGAGCACTCCTTTCCATTTGGGGACAGCTGTAGGGATCGTTCCCTGCGGAAAGGGAAAAATCTACTATTCCACTCTGGATCTGATAGACCACTTGAATGAGCCTTCGGAATCATCCGAAGTCGCCAGAAAACTATTCTGTAATTTTATAGAAGTTGCTGCGAATAGGAAATAGGGAATCTGGCCAGTACTTTCCTTATAGCAGGCTGGTCGGATAAAATCTTCCATATGCTTTTCTTTGATCGTGTATCAAAAATATTACTCTTTGAAACAAAGTTTATAGACGAAGGTGAAGATATCCCCTATCTTTGCCTTCGTCATTTTTGATTAACTACTTGTGCAAACTGAATACTCTGTTACCATGAATACAACCCCTTGGATAAAGCTATGTAAAGGTGCTGCGCTTGCGCTGGCAGTTTCCTGTGGACTGACCTATTGCTATATACCCAAAAGTACATTCACCCTGGAACAGAAAGGTGATAGCCTGACTGTGATCCATATTACAAACCCTACCCGCTATCTGCTGCTTCCGATAGAGGAAGAAAGTACGGAAAGCCAGGTTCGCCTGAGCACAGGAGACGCTGCCGATACTGATATGGATATCCGTCTGGCACAGAATAAAGTCGATTATTTTGTCCCGTTTTCTCTGCCTGCCAATGCCAAAACAGCCACCGTGCATATCCGTAATAAGTCAAAAGATGCACTTTGCTGGAAAGAAATCAGACTGTCCGATACATTCGATACAACCAATACGGATAAGTTTCGTCCTGTTTACCACCATACTCCCCTCTATGGTTGGATGAACGATGCTAACGGACTGGTTTATAAAGATGGAGAATATCATTTGTATTATCAGTATAACCCTTACGGTTCCAAATGGGGAAATATGCATTGGGGACATTCTGTCAGCAAAGACCTGATGCACTGGGAACATCTGGCTCCTGCCATTGCCCGTGACACATTGGGGCATATCTTCTCCGGGAGTTCCATTGTCGATCAGGAGAATATGGCCGGTTATGGAGCAGGTTCTATTCTGGCTTTCTATACTTCGGCCAGCGATAAGAACGGACAGATCCAATGTCTTGCTTACAGTGATGACAATGGTCGTACCTTTACGAAATATGAGAATAATCCTGTCCTGCGCCCTTCGGACGGTTTGAGAGATTTTCGCGACCCGAAAGTTTTTTGGTATGCTCCGGAGAGTAAATGGGTGATGATTGTTTCCGCTGATAAAGAAATGCGTTTCTATGATTCACGGAATCTGAAAGACTGGAACTATCTGAGTAGTTTTGGCGAAGGCTACGGAGTGCAACCTTCTCAGTTTGAATGTCCGGACATGGTAGAACTTCCCGTAGACGGTAATAGCAATGATAAAAAATGGGCATTGATAGTGAACGTTAATCCGGGATGTTACTTTGGGGGTAGTGGTACCCAATATTTTATAGGAGACTTTGACGGTACGAAATTTATTTGTGACAATCGGCCTGATGTCACAAAATGGTTGGACTGGGGAAAAGATCACTATGCCACCGTTTGTTTTTCGAATACCGGTGACCGTGTGATTGCCGTGCCCTGGATGAGCAACTGGCAATATTGTAATATCGTTCCGACCAGGCAATTCCGCAGTGCCAATGCCTTACCGCGTGAACTGGGACTTTATACACAGGAGGGGGATATCTATCTTTCTGTCGCCCCGGTGGCGGAGTCCGGAAATTTGCGGAAAGAGTGCAGGGAGATTCCTTCGTTTACCGTAGACAAGGATTATCATATCGAATCTTTATTGTCTGATAATGAAGGAGCCTATGAACTTTCACTGAATATCACGGACGGAAAAGCGGAAATCATGGGCTTCAGCCTGTTCAATGATAAAGGAGAGAAGGTGGATATTTACTTTAATCTTCCGGAGAAGAGACTGGTGATGGACCGTACGAAAAGTGGTATCGTAGATTTCGGAAAGAACAGTTCCCCGCACGAGATAGAAGCACATGACCGTCGGAAAACAACTTCTATCAATTATATCGATGATTTTGCGCTGGCTACATGGGCACCCATTCAAAAGAACCATACGTATGAACTGGATATTTTTGTAGATAAATGCTCCGTAGAGATATTCCTGAACGGGGGGAAGATAGCTATGACCAATCTTGTTTTCCCGACGGAACCATACAACCGCATGTGCTTTTATGGTAAAGGGGGTATATTCAGGGTAAATTCATTCAACGTTTACAAATTAGGTTTATAGGTCGTAATTCAATAGGTATTTTATAAGTGAAATTTATGAGTTAGTTTTAAGTTAGGTTTTGTAGATTTAGGTGTTTGCAGCTGCCAACCGTGAGGTTTGGCAGCTGTTTTGGCTTTTGACAGGAATTGTTCATCCTTTTGATAATAGAGGTGGTTGGCTATAAGCCGTGCCGGATTACTCCTCAATCTCAATCGTATATCCTCCTTTGAATGTCTTATCCGGGTGTAGATGTTGCATCCAGTCTTTGTCTTTATATTCGCCTGTATAATGCGCCCGGTCACATCGTCCATACCAGGGCTCGATGCAGACAAAAGGTGCATTCTTGGCGGGAGGAGACCAAAGGCCGACTACCGGAGTATGAAAGTGCAGACTTAGACAAGCCTTTTTTTCTTTGGTGTATAAAGTCACTTTATGAACTTGTTCGTTCTCCAGTATGAAAGCATCCTTATCAAAAGTATGTATATCCAGAGGCAGGAGCCCGTCAGCCAATTCTAAAGAATACTCGGCAGAAGGGTCTGCACAACCTTTTTCCGAAATAAGGATATACTTCACATCTTCTTTCTTATCGAATCCGAAGAAGCCACGTTCTTGCGTGGAAGCATCAAAGTCGGGCCAATAGAAAGCGGGGTGTGCACCGATTTGGAAATGCATTTCTTTATCGCCGGTATTCTTCACTTCCCAGATTACCTCGATCTGTTTTCCCTGTATACGGTAGCCTATTTCCAGGCAGAAGGGGAATGGATACTTTTTCAATGTCTCTTCATTGCTCATCAGCTGGTAACGTACTTCATCTTCTTTCTCTGAAACAAGAGTGAATTCCATATCACGGGCAAAGCCATGCTGGCTCAGTGTATAAGTGATGCCTTCATTCCGATATTCATTCTCCCATACGCTTCCTACAATCGGGAAAAGTACGGGTGAATGCCGCTTCCAGAATGCTGGATCGGCTTGCCACAGATATTCTTTGCCATTAGCAAAAATGCTGCAAAGTTCGGCTCCGTGCGGAGAGACCTGAATCGTAAGTTGTTCATTGGAGATTGTTTTCATATCATTACTTATTTTATGGGAGTATTTGTTGATTCTTCCATTCATTATTTGCATTCACAAACCGTAACAGGTCGTCACGATTTGTGCAAAGATAATGTTTTCTCTACTCGTGCAGGAATATAATTCAATTTTATTTGTATGCTAAAAAGAGGAATGTATAAAACCCGCTGAAATGGTGTTTAATGCAACATATATTACAGGATTTGAAACATATTTTTCAGCCAGTTGATTTAAATCAACCGTAATTTGCATCATCGAAAAGAGATAATTCGTACTTTTAAATTAATAACATTAAACTAATGCCTAGTGTCATGAAGAACAAAAAACTTCTTTGCAGCGTTTGTTTCCTGTTTGCTTTCATGTCAGCCCTCTGGGGGCAAAACATAACAGTGAAGGGAAATGTCACTTCCAAAACGGACGGGCAACCGATTATCGGTGCGTCTGTTGTTGAAACAACTTCTACAACTAATGGAACCATTACTGATCTGGATGGTAATTTTACACTGACAGTGAAACAGGGTTCCGAACTAATGATTTCGTACGTTGGTTTTAAATCTGCCAGAGTAGGAGCGAAAGCTTTGTTAAATGTAATTTTGGAGGAAGACTCTGAAATGTTGGATGAGGTCGTTGTGACTGGTTATTCTACTCAAAAGAAAGCTGACTTGACAGGTTCGGTGGCAGTCGTTTCCACCAAAACCTTGAAGACAACTTCGGATGCCGATCCGATGCGAGCTTTGCAAGGTAAGGTACCGGGCATGACGATTACTTCCAATGGTTCACCTAGTGGTACCGGTACGGTTCGTATACGTGGTATCGGTTCTTTCAACTCTTCGCAAGACCCGTTGTATGTAGTCGATGGAGTACCTACTACCCGTGCTTTAAATTCTTTGAATACAAATGATATTGAGAGCATGCAAGTATTGAAAGATGCCGCTTCTGCTTCTATCTACGGTTCGCGCGCATCAAATGGTGTAATTATCATTACGACAAAGAAAGGCAAGAAAGCCGAGAAGGTGAAAGTAGATTTCTCTGCCAATCTGACTGCACAGTTTTATACTCCTCAATCTTTAATGAAACTTTCCAATACATCGGAATATGCAACTGCTATGGCGCAGGCTGCTTTGAATGATGGCTTAGATCCGGTTGCTTATGCCAGTAACTATGGGTTGAATCTGAATGCTGCAACGGGTACTCCGATCTCTGTGTGGAATCCTGCAACCGGGAGTTATGTGGATTATACGGTCAATGGCTTGTATGACGGCTATATCAACCAGAAAAAGACAATGAAATATTCCGATACCGACTGGCTGGATGAAATTTCCCGTACAGGATTCTCTCAGAATTATGACTTGTCTCTCTCACATGCCAATGAAAAGCATTCTACCATGTTTTCTCTTGGATATAAAAAGAATAATGGTATTTTGAAATATACGGATTTTGAGAATATATCAGCCCGCATGAACTCTTCATACAATGTAAATAAGTATCTGACTGTTGGTGAGAATTTCACTGTGACTTATACGAGTCAGGTGGACTGTGCTCCTATGGAGAATGCTCTGAAAATGGCACCTACTGTTCCTGTATATGAGGAAGACGGGACAACATTTGCAGGTCCTGTCGGTGGTATGAGCGACCGTCAGAATCCATTGCGCGAATCGTACGATAACCGTGATAATCATTTGGATTATTGGCGTTTGTTTGGTAATGGATATGTAGAACTGAAACCGATTAAAGGACTGTCACTTCGATCTAACTTTGGTATCGACCATTATTCTTCTTTCATTAATTCAATGACGAATACGTATCATTCGGATATTGTCAATAATGATATTGCAAAGACAACATTGTCTCATAATAATGAAACAAACTGGACATGGTCCAACACGGCCAACTACAATTTCCTGCTTGCAGATAAACATGATTTTACTGTATTACTGGGTACTGAAATGTCCAAGCAGTCAGTGATTGATTTCTCTGCTTATTCGGAAGAGTATGCATTGGAAGATAAAGACTATATGTGGCCGAATGCAGCAACAGGAACAACGAGAAATTCCGGTGCCAAAGTAGGGTATAGACTGGTTTCTTTCTTTGGAAAGGTGGATTATAACTATGATGATTTTATTCTGGCATCGTTTACTATTCGCCGTGACGGCTCTTCACGTTTTGGCAAGGACAATCGTTGGGGAACTTTTCCTGCCGCCACGCTGGGACTACGTTTGTCGAAACTGCTCCGGAAGGATTGGATGGATGACTGGAAACTGCGTTTTTCATGGGGACAGACCGGTAATCAGGCTATTGATAACAATGCGCAGTTTGGTTTGTATGTAGCCGATTATGGACTGGACCGGGTAACTTCTACGGCTTATGACTTGTTTTTGCAATATTCAGGAACTTTCCCGTCAGGCTATCGTGCTACCCAACTTGCCAATCCTAATCTGAAATGGGAATCTGCAGAACAATTTAATATAGGTACGGACTTCACCCTTTTTAAGGGTAGTTTGTATGGATCTGTCGATGGTTTCGTCAAGGATGTAGACGATATGTTGATTAATCCTGCTTATCTGGGGGCTTTGGGCGAAGGTGGCGCTTCATGGGCTAATGGTCCTTCCTTGCGCAACTGGGGTATGGAATTTGCACTGGGATATCGTAAAAACTTAGCTTGTGGACTTGGTCTTGATGTCACTGCTAATCTGGACTTCTTCCGTAATAAGGTCACTTACCTTCCGGAAACGTCAACAGGGTCTTATGCTCATACGACAACTGAAAATCTGGTTGAATCCGGTCGGCCTTATGGTTCCATCGTAGGGTATGTAGTAGAAGGAATTTTCCAGAATCAGGCAGAAGTCGATGCTTCCGGTCAGCCAAATGCGCGTGTCGGTGGTCTGAAGTATGCTGACCTCGATGGTAAAAATGGCATAACAGCTGATGACCAGACTTGGATTTACAATCCTGTTCCGGCTTTTTCTTACGGTTTGAATATTGCACTGAATTATAAAGGATTTGATTTAAGCATGTTCTGGCAAGGTGTATATGATAAAGATGTGTACAATAACCAGAAATTCCAGACAGACTTCTGGAGTATAACGGATGCTGGCTCAAACAAGGGAAATCGTTTGTTGGGTGCATGGAATACAAACAATACAGGTTCCACTATCCCTGCATTGACTACTAACAATACAGCTGATGAAGGACGTTCCTCAACCTATTTCGTAGAAAATGGTTCTTATTTGAAACTTCGTAATCTGCAATTAGGATATAATTTGCCTGCATCGTTCTTGTCTAAATTCAAAATGAGCAGTGCACGTGTTTATTTGTCAGGACAAAACTTGCTGACTATCAAGAGTAAAAGTCTGACTTGCTCTGATCCGGAGAATCCTGATTGGAATTATCCGTTGGCTACTTCTATTTCATTTGGTTTACAACTTGGTTTTTAATATTTAAAAAGGAAGAATTATGAAGAAGATATATATGTTAGTGACAGCTTGCCTGATGAGCTTGACCTTGACAAACTGTGATGATTTTCTGGACTATAGTCCAACAGCGGTTATTGATGAGGATAAAGCTTTTTCAGATCCTGAAAAGATGGTAAACGCTGCTTATGCCATGTTGGGAGACTGTTGGTATTCATATCCGTTCAACTTATTTCCTTACGGTGACATTACTTCTGATGACTGTCTGAAAGGAGGATCGGGAACGACGGATACAGGATATCACCCTCTGGAAATTTGGTCGACGTTGACAGCTACTACTCCAAATGAAATGGATGAACTTTGGTATCGTTTATATTGTGCTGTCTCCCGTTGCAATCGGGCATTGGTTGCTTTAGACAGAAACGGAGACAGGGTCTTGGGAGAAAATGTAAAAGAACAACGTGTTGCTGAGGTGAAATTCCTTCGTGCACATTTCTATTATAAGCTATTGGTATTATTCCGCCAGGTTCCTTGGATTGATGAAATAGCGTATACCAATAATAGTATAGAGCAAATCCGTAATGATGAGTTTTCTTATGAAGAACTGTTTGGTAAGGTGATTGCGGATTTTGAGACTGCTTATAATGTATTGCCTGCTGAACAGACTGACGGAGGACGGGTTAATAAGATTGCCGCCGCCTCTTATCTGGCCAAATGTTATTTGAACTTGGCATGGGGAGACGGTTATGAGGCTACGACAGGTGAGAGCCACATAAACGAAGACTATATGCAGAAGGTGGTAACTTATACGAATGAGGTGACAGCTTCAGGTTATGATTATCTGGAAGATTATGGAGATATCTTTTTGCCGGATTACAAGAACAGTAAAGAATCCATCTTTGCAGTACAATGTTCCGACTATCAGGATGATAATACAAGTTATGGACGGGCTAACTGGTCGAACACTTTGAATGGATGCTGGGGAATGTGGTCTTGTGGATGGGACTTTCATAAGCCGTCACAAAACCTGGTTAATGCATTCAAAACTAAAGATGGTTTACCCATGTTTGATGATTATAATGAGGAAATAGATTATCCGGTCAATGGTGAGGTGGATGAACAGAAGTGGGACCCACGTTTATTCCATACGGTAGGTATGCCGACATATCCGTATAAATATGAAGCTGAATATACGATGACCAAGAATAATTCCCGTACACCGAATACGTATGGATATTATACTTCTTTGAAAGAAGTTCCACAGCGTTCTAAAGGAGAAACATACAATGGGTCTTGGCAAGCTTTTGCTATGAATGACTATGTATTCCGTTATACGGATGTGATGCTCATGCGTGCTGAAGCATTGGTAGAACTGGGTGAACTGGGTGAAGCACGTATTATTATTAATGATATTCGCGAGAGAGCCGCCAATTCAGTAAACAAACATATTGCTTATGCCAAAGACCAATGCGAGATCGCTCTTTATCCCGAGTCTTATTTTCAGGATAAAGAAACAGCACGTAAATGTCTGCGTTGGGAACGTCGTTTGGAAATGGCTATGGAAAATGGACGTTATTTTGACTTACGTCGTTGGGGAATTGCTTCCGAAACGTTGAATGCTTACTTTGCAAGTGAACAGAATAATGTATATGACGGACAAACTTATGCTCAATATTATAAAGACGCCCATTATGAGCCGAATAAGAATGAGTTTTTCCCGATACCTTATAATCAGCTGTATTATATTCCCGGATTATATACTCAAAATAAGAATTATTGATTCATAGGATGACTGTATCAGACGTTAAGTAAAGCACTTATTAATAAAAAGTATACTGAGAGGTAACATCTTTTACAGCGTTTGCAACAAAAGTGATAGGCGCTTCCTTCCGGAGCGCCTATCTTTGCACTGTAACAACTATCAAAAGTATAACAACTTTAATACCATAGAACATGAATTTATTTTTTTCTGTCAAACGACTTCAGACTGCTCTGATTTGTTTTATTCTCATGACTATTTCTGTTTCAACCCGAGCGGCAGGTTCTCCTTTGCAGATTAGAAATCTGGGAGAAGGTCATTGCCTTGTACGCGTCAATACTTCCCAGAAGTATCTGCTTCTGCCCGTAGAAGATGCTTCCCCCGATGTACGTATCAGTATGATCGTTAATAATAAAGAGGTAAAGAACTTCGATGTGCGCCTCGCTGTCAATAAGGTAGATTATTTTGTTCCGGTAGACCTTTCCGATTATTCCGGCAAGACAATCTCTTTTAAATTTAAAATGAACTCAAACGACCCTGTTCGTGTCAACCTTTCACCGGACAATACTGCTTGCTGCAAAGAAATGAGATTGTCCGATACTTTCGATACCGGTAACCGGGAGAAGTTCCGTCCCACCTACCATTTCTCTCCGCTTTACGGATGGATGAACGACCCGAACGGAATGGTATATAAAGATGGCGAATACCACCTCTTCTATCAGTATAATCCTTACGGCTCCAAATGGGGAAACATGAACTGGGGACATGCGATCAGCAAAGACCTGATTAACTGGGAACACCGCCCCGTCGCCATAACTCCCGATGCACTCGGCACTATTTTCAGCGGTTCGGCTGTAGTAGACCATCATAATACTGCCGGCTTCGGTGCAGGCGCCATCGTCGCTATCTATACTCAAAACAGTGACCGCCAAGTACAAAGCATCGCTTATAGCACCGATAACGGACGTACTTTTACCAAATATGAAAACAATCCTGTATTGGTGTCCGAAGCACGTGATTTCCGTGACCCGAAAGTCTTCTGGTACGAAGGAACACAGCGCTGGATCATGGTGCTGGCAGTAGGACAGGAGATGCAAATCTTCTCTTCACCTGATCTGAAAGACTGGACCTTTGAAAGCAGCTTCGGCGAAGGATACGGCGCTCATGGCAATGTGTGGGAATGTCCTGACCTGTTTGAACTTCCGGTAGAAGGAACCGGTGAAAAGAAATGGGTACTGCTCTGCAGTCTTGGTGACGGGCCTTTCGGAGATTCCGCAACTCAATATTTTGTCGGCAGTTTCGACGGTAAGAAGTTTATTTGTGACAATCAGCCAAATGTCACGAAATGGATGGACTGGGGAAAAGACCATTATGCTACTGTAACTTGGAGCGATGCTCCCGATAACCGCCGTATTGCTATCGCATGGATGAGCAACTGGCAATATGCCAATGATGTGCCGACCTCTCAATACCGTAGTCCGAACTCTGTTCCCCGTGACCTGAGTCTGTTTGCTGTAGGAGATGGCATCTATCTTCAATCTGCTCCTTCTCCCGAATTGCTGAAGTTGCGTGATATTTCTAAGAAGCGTTCATTCAGAGTGAACGGAACCCGTACGGTAAAAGAACTGGTTCCCGGTAACGAAGGTGCTTATGAAATAGAGCTGGCTATCAGAAATCAGCATGCAGATGTCATCGGCTTCCGTCTCTACAACGATAAAGGAGAAGAAGTAGACATGCAGTACGACATGAAAGAAAAGAAATTTTCGATGGATCGCCGCAAGAGTGGTGATGTAGGTTTCAATGAGAACTTTCCGATGTTGACCTGGACCGCGATTGAAGACGGCAAAGAGGAATTGAAACTTCGTCTGTATGTGGATAAGTCGAGTGTGGAAGCTTTCGGTGATGGCGGACGATTTGCTATGACGAATCAGGTATTTCCTTCGGAACCTTATAATCACATAGACTTTTATAGTAAAGGAGGAGCTTACAAAGTAGACTCTTTCGTAACCTATAAACTGAAGAAATAAAACAGCCCTTTCTTGCCGCGTTCTTTAATGGTTTACCTTTTAGGAAGGCATCATCTATGAGCTAACATGCCTTTATCTTTCCTTTATGTATGGGAGATGGCTATCGTCTCACCCGGGTGAAACGAGCACATCATTGTAGTGAAACGGTCTGCTCACTCCTGTGATACGTTCTTATCACGACTGTGGAACATAAGGGATATAAGGAGAAAAAATAAGAAGAGCCTGTTGAGAAAGAAACAGAATAACTGTGCTAATATACGAAATTATAATAGATAAAACAATGGAAAATACTAAAAACGCTTCTCTTTCTAAGCTTATCCCTGTGATGCTTTGTTTCTTCGCGATGGGATTTGTTGACTTGGTGGGCATTGCCTCCAACTATGTAAAGGCAGACTTAGGTCTGACGGATTCACAGGCAAACATCTTCCCTTCACTGGTGTTCTTCTGGTTCCTTATTTTCTCTGTACCTACCGGCATGCTGATGAGTCGTGTCGGTCAGAAGAAAACAGTATTGCTCAGTCTGATTGTGACATTTGCTTCTTTGCTGTTGCCTGTTTTCGGAGACAGTTATGCACTGATGCTCATCTCTTTCTCTCTGCTGGGAATAGGAAATGCTTTGATGCAGACTTCACTGAACCCGCTTCTTTCCAACATTGTCCGTGGCGACCGCTTGGCAAGCAGCCTCACTTTCGGACAATTTGTGAAAGCAATAGCCTCTTTCCTCGCTCCATATATCGCTATGTGGGGAGCTACGCAGGCTATTCCTTCTTTCGGCCTCGGCTGGCGTGTACTCTTCCCGATTTACATGATAGTGGCCATCATTGCTATATTCCTGCTCAACGCCACGCAGATTGAGGAAGAGAAAGAAGAAGGCAGACCTTCCACTTTCGGTCAGTGTCTGGCATTGCTTGGCAAACCGTTTATCCTGCTTTGCTTTATCGGAATCATGTGTCATGTGGGTATCGATGTCGGTACAAATACCACTGCTCCAAAGATTCTGATGGAACGTATTGGCATGACGCTTGATGAGGCCGCTTTTGCTACGAGTCTTTATTTTATCTTCCGTACGGCAGGTTGCTTCCTGGGTTCTTTCATTCTGCGCAAGATGTCCCCGAAATCTTTCTTCGGTATCAGCGTGGTTATGATGCTGGTTGCGATGGCCGGTTTGTTTATCTTCCACGAACAGGCTGTTATTTATGCTTGCATTGCTCTGATCGGTTTTGGAAATTCAAATGTATTCTCTGTTATCTTCTCACAGGCGTTGCTTTATCTTCCGGGCAAGAAAAATGAAGTATCCGGTTTGATGATTATGGGACTTTTCGGCGGAACGGTATTCCCGTTGGCTATGGGCGTTGCATCAGATACCTCGATGGGACAGAACGGTGCGATAGCTGTCATGACAGTCGGCGTACTTTATCTGCTGTATTATACGTTCCGTATTAAAAAATAACTTTATATTTGGAAAACAATTAAATCCGTAGATCATGAATAATATAATCGTAGGAATGGGCGAAGCATTATGGGATGTATTGCCCGAGGGAAAGAAAATAGGCGGAGCTCCGGCAAACTTCGCTTATCATGTATCACAGTTCGGTTTCGACAGCCGCGTGGTTAGTGCGGTAGGCAGAGATGAACTGGGCGACGAAATTCTGAAAGTATTCAAAGAAAAGAATCTGAAGACACAGATCGAACAGGTTGATTATCCTACCGGTACGGTACAGGTGACACTGGATGGTGAAGGCGTTCCCTGTTATGAGATTAAAGAAGGTGTGGCGTGGGACAATATTCCTTTCACGGACGAATTGAAACGTCTTGCTTTGAATACACGTGCTGTTTGTTTCGGTTCTCTGGCGCAGCGCAATGAAGTAAGCCGTGCTACGATCAACCGTTTCCTCGATACGATGCCTGATATAGATGGGCAGTTGAAGATATTCGATATCAATCTTCGTCAGGACTTTTATACGAAAGAAGTATTGCGTGAATCTTTTAAACGCTGCAACATCCTGAAAATAAATGATGAAGAACTGATAACTATCAGCCGTATGTTCGGTTATCCCGGTATCGACTTACAGGACAAGTGCTGGATTCTGCTGGCAAAATACAATCTGAAAATGCTGATTCTGACTTGTGGTATCAATGGCAGCTATGTATTTACTCCGGGAGTTGTCTCTTTCCAGGAAACTCCGAAAGTTCCGGTAGCTGATACGGTAGGGGCGGGTGACTCCTTTACCGCTGCTTTCTGTGCTTCCATTCTGAATGGCAAGTCGGTTCCCGAAGCGCACAAACTGGCTGTTGAAGTTTCCGCTTACGTTTGTACGCAGAGCGGGGCGATGCCTGAGCTTCCTGCAGTCTTGAAAGAACGGTTGAGGTAATCTTTCTTTTGAATATAAGGGCAAGGGCAGATCTTTTAAACAGAGACCTGCCCTTGTCTTTTGAGGTAATTATCCCCCTCCCCGAAATTTGCCGGAAGTGGTGAATACAAGAACGGATATCGGACAGGGTGTTGGAAATGTTACACTATTGATGGGAAGCCGGAGAAGGAGTGGGAAAAAACAGATCAGTCCGAAAATCCGGTTTAAGCTCCATACTGTACCGAAATGATGAATAATGAATGAAGAATTGGCTGCACTATCATGCTGCAAAGTAATTCTTCATTCTTCATTCAAAACCGATTCGAAATGAACTAAATTATTAGGCACGGATTACACGGATTAACACGGTTTTAGTGCTATGATTACGTAAAACAACCGTGTTAATCCGTGTAATCCGTGCCTAAATATATTCTTTTCCGATTCGAAAGAAACAAACAGAAAACAACCGGGGGCGGATTGATCCAGGAAAACGTATGATCTAGGTGAGGTACGGACATAAAAAAGGAGCAACGCCTTGCTCCAACCTTTGTTAACCTTAAATCTAATACTATGAAAAACACATTGCAAAGATACGGGCTTCTGTGAAATTAGCAAATAATCCAAATAAATAAGCCTGTTTTATAACATAGATTAAGTGTTTGGTTTACCCTTTATACTTTTCTTAATAAATGCTGAAGGAGTAAATCTCGTTTTTCTTCACTTTTATAAGTGAATAATTTAGTGATAGTTAGTGGACTTCACAGTTTTATTTTTTATTTTTGTTCTCCATCAGCTTGTTTGGTTTTCAGAGGTGAGGTAGTAAATCTCTGTATACTGATGGAAAGAATAGTTGGATGACAGAAAAGAATACGAAAAGATGAAATACAGTAAATGGATACCTCTATTATTTTGTTTGGTTTGGTTGACAGCGTGTCGACAAGATGCTCCTCATTTCCGTATTGGTGTAGCACAATGCAGCGACGATTCCTGGCGACATAAAATGAATGATGAGATTCTTCGGGAAGCGATGTTTTATGAAGGTGTTTCGGTAGAGATCCGTTCGGCGGGAGACGATAACAGTAAGCAGGCGGAAGATGTCCATTATTTTATGGATGAGGGAGTCGATCTGCTGATTATTTCCGCTAACGAAGCAGCTCCTATGACTCCGATTGTAGAAGAAGCCTATCAGAGAGGTATCCCCGTTATCCTTGTGGACCGTAAGATTCTTTCGGATAAATATACTGCTTATATTGGTGCCGATAATTATGAAATCGGTCGTTCGGTAGGAAACTATATTGCCTCCCGCCTCGAAGGGAAAGGAAATGTGGTGGAACTTACCGGATTGAGCGGTTCGACTCCCGCGATGGAACGGCATCAGGGATTTATGGCTGCTATCAGTAAATTTCCGGATATCAAACTGATTGATAAAGCCGATGCTGCATGGGAACGTGGTCCGGCAGAAATAGAAATGGACAGCATGCTCCGGCACCATCCCAAGATTGATGCCGTGTATGCTCATAATGACCGTATTGCTCCGGGAGCCTATCAGGCAGCCAAGAAAGCGGGCCGGGAAAAAGAAATGATTTTTGTGGGTATAGACGCCTTGCCGGGCAAAGGAAATGGGCTGGAACTGGTACTCGACAGTGTGCTGGATGCTACTTTTATCTATCCTACCAATGGCGATAAGGTGATGCAACTGGCCATGAATATTCTTGAAAAGAGACCCTATCCCAAAGAAACGGTGATGAATACCGCCGTTGTCGACCGTACCAACGCACATGTCATGCAGTTGCAGACTACACATATCTCTGAACTCGACAATAAAATTGAAACACTCAACGGACGTATCGGCGGTTATCTTTCCCGCGTAGCTACGCAACAAGTCGTCATGTATGGCAGTTTGGTTATTCTGTTGCTGGTGGCAGGGCTATTGTTGGTCGTTTATAAATCACTTCGCTCCAAGAACCGTCTGAATAAGGAACTCTTCCAACAGAAGCAGCAGTTGGAAGAGCAGCGTGACAAACTGGAAGAGCAGCGTGACCAATTGATACAGCTTTCTCACCAGCTGGAAGAAGCGACCCATGCCAAACTGGTGTTTTTTACAAATATATCTCATGATTTTCGTACTCCGCTGACATTGGTTGCCGATCCGGTAGAGCATTTATTGGCGGATAAGACTTTGAGTGGCGACCAGCACCGGATGCTCATGCTGATTCAGCGGAATGTGAATATCCTGCTGCGTCTGGTTAATCAGATTCTGGATTTCCGTAAATATGAGAACGGGAAGATGGAATTTACTCCGGTTTCTGTGGATATCCTTTCTTCTTTCGAAGGGTGGAATGAATCTTTTCAGGCGGCAGCCCGTAAGAAGCATATTCATTTCTCTTTTGATTCTATGCCGGAGACAGATTATCATACATTGGCAGATATGGAAAAGCTGGAACGTATTTATTTCAATCTCCTGTCCAATGCCTTTAAGTTTACACCGGAAAACGGAAAGATCGCTGTCCGCCTCTCCTCACTTAATAAAGAAGACAAGCGATGGATACGTTTTACAGTGGCAAATACCGGTTCTATGATTTCCGCTGAACATATCCGCAATGTTTTCGACCGTTTCTATAAGATCGATATGCACCATGCCGGTTCTGGAATCGGATTGGCATTGGTGAAAGCTTTCGTAGAAATGCATGGAGGAACAATCGCTGTGGAGAGTGATGAAAAGCTGGGCACGATTTTTACAGTTGAATTACCTGTACAGTCTTGTGAGACGGTTGCCACCGAACCGGATGATATCCTTGTTTCTCCGGACTCCCGCACAACGGATATTTTGTTGACCGAAGAGGAAGAACTGGTAAAAGGATATGATTCTTCCAAACCGTCCGTGCTGGTCATTGACGATAATGAGGATATCCGTTCGTATGTTCATACGCTGTTGCACACAGATTATACGGTGATTGAAGCGGCAGACGGTTCCGAAGGTATCCGCAAGGCTATGAAGTATGTTCCCGACCTGATCATTTCCGATGTGATGATGCCGGGTATTGATGGTATTGAATGTTGCCGCCGACTGAAAAGTGAGTTACAGACTTGTCATATTCCGGTTATTCTGCTGACTGCCTGTTCGCTGGACGAACAACGTATTCAGGGATATGACGGTGGTGCGGATTCTTATATATCCAAACCGTTCAGTTCGCAGTTACTGATGGCACGTGTCCGCAATCTGATCGATTCTCATCGTCGTCTGAAGCAGTTCTTTGGTGACGGGCAGACGTTGGCGAAGGAAGATGTCTGTGACATGGACAAGGATTTTGTAGAGAGATTCAAGTCGTTGATTGAGGAGAAGATGGGAGATTCCGGTCTGAATGTGGAGGATTTGGGTAAAGAGATGGGGCTCAGCCGTGTACAGCTTTACCGCAAGATTAAATCGTTGACTAATTATTCTCCGAACGAATTGCTCCGAATTGCCCGTTTAAAGAAAGCGGCTTCTTTACTCGCCTCTTCGGACATGACTGTGGCGGAGATTGGTTATGAAGTAGGTTTCAGTTCGCCTTCTTATTTTACCAAATGCTATAAAGAGCAGTTCGGAGAGAGTCCGACGGATTTCCTGAAAAGGAAAGGATAGTTTGATGAACAGGATACAAAGAAATATGAAAGATTATAAAGTAGATAAAGAGAGCTTTTCCGACTCTTTTCGGAAGGAAGTGTACGAAGTTATCTCCCAGATACCTGTGGGAAAAGTATCTACTTATGGAGGTATTGCCTTGCTTTTGGGGGTACCTCAATGTTCGCGGATGGTAGGACGCGCTCTAAAAGAAGTACCGGATGGGTTGCTGGTTCCCTGCCATAGAGTTGTCAATTCCGCCGGAAGGCTGGTGCCCGGATGGGTGGAACAAAAACAACTCTTGCTGGCAGAAGGAATTGCTTTCAAGGCTAACGGATGTGTTAATCTGAAAGAGCATCTGTGGCAGGCGGATGAATGAGAGATACCATGAAGGTGAGCCATATCATCCGTATCCATACTATAAAGAATACCCATACATGAAGCCATAAGGTTCTGGTGATGAATGTTCTGACGGGAACAGGAACAAACAGGTCGATAGGTACGACACATAACAGTGCAAAGCATGACCAGAACAGAATCTTGTCTGTCATTGTGCGTGTTGTCCTGCTCCAATACCACAGCATGAAACCTGCCAATGCTATGATGTAGGTATGCTTTTCGGCAGAGTCACTCAGCAATACCACCCATCCCATGAGGATACCCAAAGCCTGGGTGCGGAATGTAAAGGATGGCCATTTGCGGAAATTCCCCAAAAAGAGAAGAGTCAGCAGACCGAGCATTCCTAGCTGAAGTGTACGGAAATGGGGTAATGTCCACGCTGCAATGGGGCGGGCATAGAAAAATGAATCATACGCTCCGGTGGACTGATGGACAGCAAGACTATGACACCATTCTTCATAATAAGGAAACAAATCTATAGGAGCTATTTTGATTAAAGGTAACGCAAGCAATACGATGCCTGTTCCGACGGCATAACCTAAGTTACGCCAAAAGTGAGGATAACATAGCAGCAGTGCCAGTTCGAAAATACCATATACTTTGGTACATCCTGAAATCATGATTAAAAGAACAGCCAGAAAACCCCGGTCTTTCTCCAGCAATGTATAGGCAAATAAGAACATGCAGGCTACCGTTATATTATACTGGAATGAAAGCAGGCTTTGTCCCAGAATCAGTAACAGAAAAAGGAACATACGGCATTTTTGCTGATGGGTAAATTGTCTGGGAAGAGTGAAGATCGCCAGAAAGAACAGTGAATAATTGAATAGATTCCATGCGAAAGGTCCCAGCCATGCAGGCAGGTACGCAAACGGAGCGAACAGTACCGTGAAAACAGGAGAATAAAGAAAGAAGCGTCCGTGAAATTCTACAAAATCGGTAGTGTAAGGACTGATTCCTTGCCAGAAGAACTGAGTCGCATCGGAAAAGACCATAAAGTTTTGATGCCTTCCTCGCATAAATTCGAGCAGAGTCACTATAAAAGCGAGCAGGAAACCTATCAGATAGAGATTCCGCCGATGATAGAAAAACGGCATTTTTTGGGGTGTTTTACTAAAGTACTGAACTTGGCTTTTGCCGTCTAGTGTAGCAGAACCTGTTTGTTTTTCTTTTGTTGTGTAATGACAATTATCCTTCCCCAGGAAAATTGTAGTAAACCTGTTGAACATATAGAATCTAGTTTAGTTATCGGTGTCAAATATACGGTGTTTAAGTGAAATATTCAAACTTATTTTATATTAATCTGCCTGTTTGCTTTATTGTGTTGAGTGATAGGGAGATAGGATTCGGATGTCTTTTCGTATCATTACAAATAAAGCTTTTGATACGACCTTGCTCCTGAATAAAATTTGCATGTTTAATCCGTTTTTCGTATCTTTGTGCCAGCAAGATACTAGAACAGACTGTTTTTGTACTTACGAAATGCTATTTTTTTGCTATTCATTGAAAGGATTATCTTATCAAATTCTATTCCTTTTTTAATTACTCAGTCTGTCAATAATCATTTTATTAATTATTTCGGGAGTCATTGTAATTTGCCCCGTATTCAAATCAGAACTTTATACGATATAAAGAAAGATTTCTGTTATCGTTTGTTCTTATTTTGCTGTGTATATTATTTTAATAACCTAAACCATTTTATTGTATGAGTAAAATAGAAATTAAAGATCTTTATCTGGTTTTTGGTAATGAGAAGCAGAAAGCTTTGAAGATGCTGAAAGAAGGTAAAACTAAAAGTGAAATATTGAAAGCGACCGGGTGTACGGTTGCGGTGAAAGATGCGAATCTTTCCATTAATGAAGGCGAAATATTCGTCATTATGGGGCTTTCCGGTAGTGGAAAGTCCACTTTGCTTCGCTGCATCAACCGCTTGATTCGTCCCACCTCCGGTGAAGTGATTATCAATGGAACAGACATAGCCAAGGTGTCGGATAAAGAACTGTTGCAGATTCGTCGAAAAGAGTTGGCGATGGTCTTCCAGAACTTCGGTCTGCTTCCTCATCGCTCCGTTTTGCACAATATTGCTTTCGGGCTCGAGTTGCAGGGAGTGAAAAAAGGAGAGCGGGAAAAGAAGGCGATGGAAAGCATGCAGTTGGTGGGACTGAAAGGTTACGAAAATCAGATGGTAAGCGAACTGTCGGGAGGGATGCAGCAACGTGTGGGTTTGGCACGTGCTTTAGCCAATAACCCCGAAGTGCTGTTGATGGATGAGGCTTTCTCCGCGCTCGATCCTTTGATTCGTGTGCAGATGCAGGATGAATTGCTGACTTTACAATCGAAGATGAAGAAAACGATTGTCTTTATCACTCATGACCTGAGCGAAGCGATTAAATTGGGTGACCGGATTGCCATCATGAAGGATGGGGAAATTGTACAAATCGGTACGTCGGAAGAAATTCTGACCGAACCGGCTGACGCTTATGTGGAACGATTTGTAGAAAACGTAGATCGAAGCAAGATTATTACAGCTTCCTCCATTATGGTAGATAAACCCATAGTGGCACGTTTGAAGAAAGAAGGTCCGGAGGTACTGATCCGTAAGATGCGTGAACGTAACCTGACTGTTCTTCCGGTTGTCGATTCCAATGATATACTGATAGGAGAGGTGCGGTTGAATGACTTGCTGAAACTGCGAAAGGAGCAAGTCCGCTCCATCGATTCCGTAGTAAGGCATGAAGTGCATTCGGTATTGGGTGACACGGTTCTGGAAGATATTCTGCCATTGATGACAAAAACAAATTCGCCTATCTGGGTGGTGAATGAGAACCGGGAATTTGAAGGCGTCGTGCCTCTTTCGTCACTGATCATCGAAGTAACGGGAAAAGATAAAGAAGAAATTAATGAAATCATTCAAAACGCAATAGAATTATGATAAATATCGGACAATATATAGAGATGGCCATAAATTGGCTGACAGAACATTTTGCTTCATTCTTTGATGCTCTCAGTATGGGGATCGGAGGATTTATAGATGGATTCCAGCATGTGCTGTTCGGAATACCTTTTTATATTACAATCGCAGTATTGGCTGCGCTTGCCTGGTTCAAGTCGGGTAAAGGAACGGCCCTCTTTACTCTTTTGGGCTTATTATTAATCTATGGTATGGGCTTTTGGGAAGAAACGATGCAGACACTGGCATTAGTGCTTTCTTCCACCTGTCTGGCATTGCTTTTAGGGGTGCCGTTGGGGATCTGGACTGCCAACAGTGACCGTTGTAGCAAGATAATGCGCCCTATCCTCGACTTTATGCAGACAATGCCTGCTTTTGTCTATCTGATTCCTGCTGTCCTGTTTTTCGGATTGGGTACTGTGCCGGGAGCTTTCGCTACCATCATCTTTGCGATGCCTCCTGTGGTTCGTCTCACCGGTCTGGGTATCCGTCAGGTGCCTAAAAATGTGGTAGAGGCTTCCCGTTCTTTTGGTGCCACCCCTTGGCAGTTGCTTTATAAAGTACAGTTGCCCTTGGCGTTGCCTACCATCCTGACAGGAATAAATCAGACGATCATGATGTCACTCTCAATGGTAGTGATTGCTGCCATGATTTCTGCCGGAGGATTGGGAGAAATCGTACTGAAAGGTATCACTCAAATGAAAATCGGGCTCGGATTTGAAGGAGGTATTGCAGTCGTAATATTAGCGATTGTACTGGACCGGATTACTCAGGGAATGGCAGACAACAGAAAGAATAAAAAGAAATAAGAACGCATAAAAGAAAGGAATATATCAATGAATAAGATAAAAACGATAGCGGCTATGTTTATTGCCGCTCTGCTGTTCACCGTAGTTTCCTGCGGCGATAGTGGAAAGAATAAGAAGATAAGTATCGCCTATGCCAACTGGGCGGAAGGTATCGCTATAACAAACCTTGCTAAAGCAATTTTTGAGGATCAGGGATATGATGTGAAGTTATTGAATGCAGACCTTGCACCTATATTTACTTCTATCTCCCGTAAGAAAGCCGACATATTCATGGACGTCTGGATGCCTGTCACTATGGAAGATTATATGAAACAATATGGAGACAAACTCGAAACGATCGGTGATATTTATGATAGCGCCCGTATCGGACTTGTTGTTCCGGATTACGTTACTATCAACTCGATAGAAGAACTGAATGCAGAAAAAGAACGTTTCTCCGGTCAGATTGTCGGCATCGATGCAGGAGCCGGTATTATGAAAGCTACTGATCAGGCCATCAAAGATTATGGACTGGACTATAAACTGCTGACTTCGAGCGGACCTGCCATGACTGCCTCACTAAAGAAGGCGATTGATAGAAACGACTGGATTGTTGTAACAGGATGGACGCCTCACTGGATGTTCGACCGTTTTAAACTGAAGGTGCTCCAAGACCCTAAACATATATATGGCAATGCGGAGTCCATTCATACTGTAGCATGGAAAGGTTTTAGCGAGAAAGACCCTTTTGCTGCCAGACTTCTGAGAAATATCCGCCTGACAGACGCGGAGATCAGTTCTTTAATGACTGCTCTGGAAGAAGCCCGGACAACGGAAAGACAGGCTGCCCGTAAATGGATGGAGGAACATAAAGAATTAGTTGACAGTTGGATTCCTGAGAAGAATCCGGCTATGAACTAAATGGATGAAGTTTTACTTCAACCATCCCCCCATTCTTTCTTTTCCGTAGAAGTAGTAGAAAAGTAATCCCACCCAACTGGTCAGGACGATTAACACGATAGCTATGAGTCTTTTCTCTATAGCTGCATTGATGTTCCAAATTTCTATAGCGGCTCTGAAAGTCAGTATCAAACCGACAATCCAAATAATAAATCCAATCATATCTTTTGAGTTTTAGTGATTATCTTCGTGAGAAGTAGTCGTTACTTCTAAGATATAAACAAAAAAGGCAGGAATCTGTTTTCAAGATTCCTGCCTTTTATATAGATTGGAGTATTTCTACTTATTATTCAGCACCCCAGTTTTCTCTGGCAAGACGTTTGTAGCTGTTGTAACGCCATTTAGCATTTTCTTCAGCAGCTTTGAACAATTCTTCAGCTTCAGCAGGATATTGTTTCATTACAGAAGCATAACGAACTTCACCCTTCAAGAAACCTTGGAAGTCTTCCCAATTCGGTTCTTTGCTGTCCAATTGGAACGGATTCTTTCCTTCTTCTTCCAAAGCAGGATTGTAACGCCACAAGTGCCAGTAACCGCACTTAACAGCCTTTTCTTCCTCTTCCTGACTCTTACCCATACCGGCTTTCAAACCGTGGTTGATACATGGAGCGTAAGCGATGATCAATGATGGTCCCGGATATGCTTCAGCTTCACGGATAGCTTTCAGAGTCTGAGCTTGGTCAGCACCCATAGCGATCTGAGCAACATATACATAACCGTAAGTAGTAGCCATCAGACCGAGGTCTTTCTTACGTACACGCTTACCTGCAGCAGCAAACTTAGCGATAGCACCCATCGGAGTAGCTTTAGAAGACTGACCACCAGTGTTAGAGTAAACCTCAGTATCGAGTACAAGGATGTTAACGTCCTTACCTGAAGCGATTACATGGTCAAGACCACCATAACCGATATCGTAAGAAGCACCGTCACCACCGATGATCCACTGGCTGCGTTTAACAAGATATTGTTGCAGTTCAGCGATTTGCTTGCAGTGGTTGCATTTATCCTTGGCAGCTTCAACCATCGGAATGATCTTTTCAGCCAGTTCCTTAGTCTTTTCTGCATCCAGCATATTGTTGATCCATTCAGCGAATACCTCTTTGTACTCGGCAGGACAGCAGTCAGAAGCGATGGCTTCGTTCATAACTTTCACCAGACGGGCACGCATCTTTTCGTTAGCCAATTCCATACCCAGACCGAATTCGCAGAAGTCTTCGAACAGTGAGTTAGCCCAAGCAGGACCATGACCCTTTTCGTTCGTAGTATACGGAGTAGAAGGTACTGAACCGGAATAGATAGAAGAACATCCTGTAGCGTTAGCAACCATTTCGCGGTCACCGAACAACTGAGAAATCAGTTTCACGTACGGAGTTTCACCACAACCGGAGCAAGCGCCGGAGAACTCAAACAACGGAGTTGCGAACTGAGAGTTCTTCACGTTAGCCTTGATGTCAACCAGATGTTGTTTGCTCTTCACATTTTCAGCGCAGTAAGTCCAGTTTTCAGCTTCAGCCAACTGGCTTTCGAGGTGTTTCATGGTCAATGCCTTGCCACCCTTCTTCGGATTACCCGGACAGATGTCGGCACAGTTACCGCAACCCAGACAGTCGAGAACGTCTACCTGAATACGGAATGTCATACCATCGAATGCTTTACCTACAGCTTTCAGTTGTTCGAACTTAGCACCCTTCTGCTCTTCAGCATCGAGTACGAACGGACGGATAGAAGCGTGAGGACAAACATATGCACACTTGTTACACTGGATACAGTTTTCAGCATTCCATTCGGGAACAAATGCGGCAACACCACGTTTTTCGTATTTAGAAGTACCTTGATGCCAAGTACCGTCTTCGATACCCTTGAATGCAGATACCGGCAGCAAGTCACCGTCTTGTGCATTGATCGGGCGAACTACTTCGTTGATGAATGCAGGATCGTTGTTTTCTGTTTTTGCATCATCCGGCAGGTTAGCCCAAGCTGGATCGACAGTCAGAGTCTTGTATTCACCACCGCGGTCTACAGCAGCGTAGTTCTTGTTAACAACGTCTTCACCCTTCTTGCCGTAAGACTTAACGATGAATTTCTTCATCTGCTCAACAGCTTGATCTACAGGAATAACGCCTGTGATACGGAAGAATGCAGACTGAAGGATTGTATTGGTACGGTTACCCAAACCGATTTCCATTGCAATCTGAGTTGCATTGATATAGTATACAGAGATATTGTTCTGTGCAAAGTACTTCTTCACCTTGTTAGGCAGGTTCTTAGCCAGTTCTTCACCTTCCCAGATTGTGTTCAGCAAGAAAGAACCGTTTTTACGCAAACCGCGTGTTACGTCGTACATGTGCAGGTAAGCCTGAACGTGACAAGCAACGAAGTTCGGCGTATTTACCAAGTAAGTAGAGCGGATCGGAGTATCACCGAAACGCAGGTGAGAACAAGTGAAACCACCTGACTTCTTAGAGTCGTAAGAGAAGTAAGCCTGACAGTGTTTGTCGGTGTTGTCACCGATAATCTTAACAGAGTTCTTGTTGGCACCTACCGTACCGTCAGCACCCAGACCGTAGAATTTAGCTTCGAACATACCTTCGCCGCCCAGAGCGATTTCTTCTTTTTGAGGAAGGGAAGTGAACGTAACGTCGTCTACGATACCGATAGTGAAATGGTTCTTCGGCATTGGCATAGCCAAGTTTTCGAATACAGAGATGATCTGTGCCGGAGTTGTATCTTTTGAACCCAGACCGTAGCGACCGCCAACGATAACAGGAGCATTTTCTGCGCCATAGAAGCAGTCTTTAACGTCAAGGTAAAGAGGTTCACCGTTAGCACCCGGTTCTTTGGTACGGTCAAGCACTGCGATGCTCTTTGCAGTCTTGGGTACAGCAGCCAGGAAGTGTTTAGCAGAGAACGGACGATACAAGTGTACGGCAACCATACCTACTTTTTCGCCGTTTGCTACCAAGTGGTCGATAGCTTCGCGGGCAGCTTCAGTTACAGAACCCATTGCGATAATTACGCGTTCTGCATCTTCTGCGCCGTAATAGTCGAACAAACCGTATTTGCGGCCTGTGATCTTGGAAATTTCGTTCATGTATTCTTCTACGATAGCAGGAACTGCTTCATAGTAGTTATTGCATGATTCACGATGTTGGAAGAAGTGGTCGGGGTTTTCAGCCATACCACGGGCAACCGGCTTCATCGGATTCAGTGCACGGGCACGGAATTCAGCCAAAGCTTCCTGGTCGATCAGCGGAGCGAGATCGTCGTTTTCCAACATTTCGATCTTCTGGATTTCGTGAGAAGTACGGAAGCCATCGAAGAAGTTCATGAACGGAACGCGTGATTTGATAGTAGCCAGATGAGCAACACCTGCCAAATCCATAACTTCCTGTACAGAACCTTCTGCCAACATGGCGAAGCCGGTTTGACGAGCTGACATTACGTCCTGATGGTCACCGAAGATACACAATGCGTGAGAAGCCAGTGTACGGGCAGATACATGGAATACGCAAGGCAAGAATTCACCGGCAATTTTGTACATGTTAGGGATCATCAAAAGAAGACCCTGAGAAGCAGTGTAAGTAGTAGTCAGCGCACCAGCCTGAAGAGAACCGTGAACTGCACCGGCAGCACCACCTTCAGATTGCATTTCCTGTACCAATACTGTTTCGCCGAAGATGTTCTTACGTCCTGCGGCAGCCCATTCGTCTACGTACTCAGCCATAGTCGAAGAAGGAGTGATGGGGTAGATAGCTGCTACTTCAGAGAACATATACGAGATATGTGCTGCAGCTTGGTTACCATCACATGTGATGAATTTCTTCTGTTTAGTCATAACTAAATTAAATATTTAAGTAAATAAATCTTTTTAGTATAAGAATCCGAACATCCAGAGAGGTATTTGGTTGCCGCGGCCTATTTCGGCCTTTTGCAACGCATACGTCACGTCCGGGTTATTCTTTATTTTTGCACCTTCCGCGCAAATTTTGAACGGCATCACTTCGTCTACCATAAAAGAGACGTTTTTATCTCCTTTATGTACTTTATGGTCTTTCCATAATGTGTTAACGAAGAAAGTGTCGAGTACATCCTGTTCTTCCACTTTCACCGGATAAATGGAGTACATCAGGTTCGAGTTGTGCATCATAATCTTTGACGGCTTTTTAGGGAATTCTTCTCCCTTCGGGTAAACCAGATTAATGAGACGCGCGTCTGCCAGATACTTGATATAGTTCATTATCGTAGCGCGGGATGTCTGTATATCACTTGCCAGTTGGCTCACGTTAGGAGCTTTCGGGCCGTCCACAGCCAACAAATATAGTAATTTTTTTATCTTTGAAAGATATTTCAGCTCAATTTGTTTGATCAGCAGGATGTCTACTTCTACCATCATGTTCATTGTTTTCAGCAGATTCTCCGAGAAATTGCGTTTTTCAAGGAAGAAAGGATAGAAGCCATGATGCAGGTAATCCTGAAAATAGTCCAGCGGACGCACTTTGGAAAGTACTCCTTTGGCTATCTGTTCGTGTGTGCTGAGGATTTCTTCGAGGCTATACGCCCGGAATTTCATTCCTGTCTGTAAGTTCAGAAACTCGCGGAATGAAAAACCACGCAGGTTATAACTTTTTGCGATGTCGCGCAATTCAAGATTTTCTTCTTTCAGCCTCATAACGGAAGAACCGGTGAAGACAATCTTCAGGCTGGGGAAACGGTCATAGCACATTCGTAACTCTCTGCTCCATTCCGGGTGCTTGAACACTTGGTCGATCAGCAGCACTTTTCCGCCACGTTTCTGAAACTCGTTGGCGAAGTCAACGAGGCTGTGTCCGGAGAAATAGAAGTTGTTCATGTTAATGAACAGGCAGGAACGGTCCGTTCCGAATTTCTCTTTGGCGTACTGTAGGAGGAAAGTGGTTTTTCCTACGCCACGTGTCCCTTTGATACCAATCAGGCGGTCGCTCCAGTCGATCTCATCCATAAGATCACGGCGAACGGGGGCATTGGTGTGCTCAACGAGGTAGGCGTGTGTGCGATAGAATGATTCCATTTCTTTTCTTTGTTTTTCGGCTGGCAAATATAGTGCTTTTTTTAGGATTTGCAAAGTAGAGATAGCAAAAATGTGCTTTAATTTATAAGTTTCTCTTTATTGTGTAAGTTCCTGATTATTTCCTGTATATATTTGCAGAATAATGTGTTGAATCCATCTTTGACATGACGAAAAGACCTGTTTATATATTCAATCCGGAGCATGATATGGCGTTGGCAAGCGGTGAGACGAACTATATGGCGCCGGCTTCCGCCCGCCAGATGGCGAGTGATCTGGCGTTGCTTCCTATGTGGTATGCCGATGCGGGAAGTGCGGTGTTGGCACCGTCTGCTTATAATGCGGACTTCCTGAAAACAAAGAGTGAACTATTGAGCATGGATGTGGCATTGTTGACAGAACCGGAAGTGGCTGACGGGAAGGACCGGAAGTTCTCTCCGTGGGGTTGGGACCCTGCTTTGCGGAAGCGTTTGATGACATTGGGAGCAGATCAGGCGGAGCTACCTTCTGCGGATTATATGAATATTCTGAGAGAACACTCACATCGTCTGCAGGCGGTAAAGTTGTTGCCGGGGTTGCGGTTGAATGAATACTTCTGTGGAGAATCTTTTTATTTGAATACTTTGGCGGAGTGCAGTGCGTTCGTCGAAGGTCGGGAAGTGTGTTTGTTAAAAGCTCCGCTTTCCGGAAGCGGGAAAGGATTGAATTGGTGTAAAGGCATATTTACAACTTTTATTTCCGGTTGGTGTGCCCGTGTCGCTGCTTCTCAGGGTGGGGTGGTAGGCGAACCTATATATAACAAGGTGGAAGATTTCGCTATGGAGTTTTATGCCGATGGGAGAGGACGGGTTGTTTTTGCCGGATATTCGGTCTTCCACACGGGTGGGAGTGGGATGTATGCGGGAAATGACTTGCTGTCTGACGAGAAGATTCTGCAGAAACTATCGGCTTATGTGCCACAAGAAGAATTTATCAGGCTGCGGACTCGTCTGGAAGAAGAATTATCAGCTTTGTTCGGTAGCTTTTATCATGGATACTTGGGAGTGGATATGATGATTTGTCATTTTCCGGGTGAAGCGCCTGTTTACCGGATTCATCCTTGTGTCGAAATTAATCTGCGAATGAATATGGGGGTGGTGGCACGGTTCTTGACGGATCGTTATTTGGCTGCGGATGCGGAAGGAGTCTTTCGGATTGATTATTATCCTTTAGCCGGTCAGGCTTTGGAGGAACATCGGCAGATGTCGGCTTCGTTCCCTTTGTCCGTAGAGAATAATCGGGTGTGTGACGGGTATTTGCCGTTAGTGCCGGTGACGTCTCAAAGCCGGTATCGTGCGTTTCTTTATTGTAAATGATCTGTTTTTGGTTCATCTAATCCTATAGAATGTATATTCAAGCTAGCCGGTTGCCCATCGTGTATCGTTTCAGCACTGATAGTGAGAAAGGTGGATTTGCTTGCATTAAAGCAGTGAATTGTAGCCTCTCCGTTTTCATCTGTTTCTATATTTGGATTCCAGTAGAGGGTGCGTCGTCTGTCATTTGAGGGAAGTGGCTGGCTGGGTAAATATTGGGGGGAATAAAATTCTAGCGGATGTGTGTACCCTTTTATGGTGGTGTAGCGTATACCTCGTGTATAGTCATACCTTAGATGTGGATTCCAACCATCTTTGGTGATGATGTTGCAGATAACTCCCCAACGACCATATTCACTGTGTGGTTGCTCTGTCCAATCCCGATCATTATATTTGTAATTGTCAAGCATGTGGCTATATCCCGTTTCAAAATTCTTGTCTTGCAACATGTTGTGTACACCGACTCCTTTGCAAAAGATGATGTATTTTACGGCGTTGATACTTTCATCTTTCCATGTGATGTCGTGTTTGCCGTTCACAAATTCCTCTATGCCTCCATATTTCTTGATAATACCGGAATTGATATCTTTTAAAAAGTCACTTATGGTAATGTAATCTTTTCCCTTATCCCGTTCTTCTTCGAGCAGTTGCTCTACATCGTAGAAGGCAAACACACTCTGTTCAAAGCGGATTGTGTTAAGGTCTTGTTGACGTTTTTTGGCTTTAATGGTCACTTCGCTGATCCAATGACTGTCTGATCCGAATACAGAATCTTGGTAGACAGAGTCATTAAATCTTGCCAGCCACTCCAGTTTGTTTGAGTTGTTCCATAACGGATTCAGTTCGTTGTAGGTTAAAATCCTCAAGCTTGGCTGGAAATTGCGGAAAAGCTTGACAAGGCACATACGGTTTCGAGGCTTTCCCGGTTTATGTGTCTGGAAAATAGCTTCCATCGTTTCTTCGAAAGGCATTACGGGGAGGTTAAAATAACCTGTTGAATCGGTATAAGTGATTCCCGCTGCAAACAAACTATCTGTACGTGTCAGAATGCTGACTTCCATATCTGGCTGAGCTTTTTTCAATATGATAGAGAGTACTTGGCCATGCAGAGTTAATTCCTTCTCCGGTTGATAGCGTGGCGTAAATTCTTTAATGCCCATTGCTGTGGGCATGTCATATTTTCGCCAGCCGTGTATGAGTAGCAATAAGTCAAGTTTTCTGAGCCGTTGGGGTGAAGTGTCTGCAAAGTAATAGCCGGGCTGGTGGATATACCCTTTCAAATCTGATGTGAGCAGTAGATCTGTGAAGAGGGTGTTGTCATATTCCATATAATCGGAAGCTTCCCAGTCACGGATAGCGACTGATATTTTTCCTTTTACGGGATTTCCCGTTGAGTCTTTCAGTGAGAGATGGCAAGCGATGGGAGCGTAGGGAGTGTACAAAATAGTATTACTGCGAACTTTCAGTTGTAATGGATTCTTTTGAGGCATTACATAGCAGAATCGTTCGCATAATGTTTCGCACCGACTGTTGATGAGCGAAACTTGCATAATTCCCGTTGGAAGTGTTTCTGTCGGTAGCAGAAAACGGTTGGTATTCTTATTTTCCCATTTTACTATGTGATAAGTAATTGGGCGACCTTGGTGGCTGAAGAACACGGCAACTGTATCTTCCCTGCTTGTTTGTTCGTTGCGCATGACGCATATTTCGTATTGATTGCCCCGCTTTTCTACACGGAGAACATATCCTGCCGGCAGTGCTTTCGGTAGTTTGAAACTATATTTTTTATCATTCCAAATGACGTGTGCGGTGGAAGGCTCGGCTGTAGGCGTATACATAAAATAGCCCATGCCTTCGTGAAGTGTTTCGAAAGAGGTGACATTCGTGTTTTGCTGAATTTCTCCAGACAGGCAGACATTGATTGTATCTTTGCTTTCTGCTTTGAAAGCCACTACAGACGTGATCCCCTGTACTAATTGTCCCCCTTCAGGAAAAAAATGGAGAGAAAGTTTATTCTTTTTCTCTCTGGGACGTAGCCGGAAAGAAGGGTCCCAGTTGTACATGGCTATGCTTCGGTCTTTTTGGTGATTATCGCTGAGCCAGCGATAGATGGGGAAAGTTCGTGAGAAATATTGTGTTTCGTTAAAGGCAAGCATCCACTTGGTATATGCCCGCACTTCGTAGTATCCTGACAGCACGTATTCTGTTAGTGGAATTTGTCCGTATCCTTCTCCATTCTCCAGTTTTATGATTTGCTTATTTGTAGTGTATCCCATCTGGTCTATTAATTCTACGTAAAGTGGGGTGCTGATGGTACTTGGCTGGTTGTTCTCTGCCGTCACTACATACGCTTTAAACCAAATGGTGTCGCCTGCATAATAGCTTGTGTTGTCAAAATGCAGGTGTACTTTCTCGCGAGGGTAGGCGTCGGCAAAGGTTTGCGCATGGTTGAAGTAATGCGCAAATAGGCTGTCGATTCCTGCTGCTTTTGTAGCGAACGGATGCATGGTCAGGTAGCCTAGGAGAAAGAGAATAAAGTGGATGTGGCTCATATATATTCTTAATTGTATACAGTTACATCAATGTTGATAATTTTTATAGATGTAAATTTTGTAGCATCTTCTTGTATGTAAAAACTTTCGGATGCTGAGCGGAGCTACAATTGTTAATGTTATTATTTTGTATATTAAGTTTCTTTTGTTTCAGTAGCATACCTCAAATGTAAGTAATATAAATGATTTAGAGGTATCTTTTACTGCCAATTTTAAAGTTTGTCACAGTTCCTTACTCTTTTAGGCAGAGAGATTTACAATTATACTTCTTTTGACATGATTCTGTTCTATTTTGCTCGTTTTTGTTTATTGTTTTAGCTTACTGATTAATAGCCATAACTTCTCTAGCCATCCGTTTTCTCTCTCAGTGAATTTAATATGAGTTTTGCTCTCATGCTCTAACTGTTCGTCTGTATCCCTTTATTCATCGATGTTTTAGCAGTTAGAGATCCAATGGTAGCAGAGTGAGAGCAAGTCCTTGCTCTCACTCTGCATCTTCCCGATAAACAAGACTTTTATGTTGTTAAGTATTGATTTATAGGATGTTAATATCTGATTTCTCAACTGTTAACGTTTGATTTCTCAGACATTAATAATTGAGAAATCAAGTATTAAGGACTGAGAATTTATGTATTATTGACTGATATATGATTTAATGTTTTCTGAGAGAGCAGAATTGTTGAAGTAGCTGATGCGTTCAATGTGATTGGAACATACGGTTAAGTCAATCAAATCAACAGTAGTTTCAGATAGTTTCGAGCGTTTGGAACTAAAGTTTCAAGCGTATGAAACTCTAGTTTCTCACTGATGGAACTGCAGTTTCACGCTGATGGAACTCTAGTTTCAAGCAATGGGAACTCTTTGAAGATACTGCTAAATTGGAATTGGTGAATATCGGAAAAGTCGCATTGTGGTAATTGCTGTCTGAAATTCCTACTAATCTCCATATACGGGTGCACTTTCATTTCCGCAACGGTCGATTGCTGTTACTGCAAAATACTTTTTAGCATTCCAAGGCTGGATGGGTGCATAAATATAACTTGTTTCACGAATACTTTGTGCGACAATATTTTCCGCTTTCTTTGTATCTACCGGATATTCATTGGAAGCATAAATCACGTACATCGGTTTATTCCGTTGATCATTATCCGTCGCTGCCTGCCAGTTCAGTTCGGTATATCCGTTGTCGATGGACGTAACTTTGAGTGTTGAGGGGGCAGATGGCGGAACGTTGTCCAGCCATGTCATCGGAGGCTGTAATGCCGGGTAGGCATAGAAATTCTCGATCAATTCGTCATAAATTCCCTGTGTGTTGTCCATCAGATACTTGACACGGTAATGCCCTTCCCCTGCCATTTTCTGATTGCGTATGAAGTTAATCTGACGATCCACTTCATCGCGTGTCCATTTTCCTTCATCGGGATGGAGGAAATAGATGCCGAGTCCCGGGATAACCTGTCGTCCGTTGCTCTGTTCCTGCCAGTCGAGCGCAAAAGGATAGAAACTGTTTCCCTGAAAATACATCATAGGATATATCTGATCCTGAATGCCTTCGCCGAGCCACCCTTGCGGATCTTGATAAACCGTATAAAACGCGTTCCAACCACGGGAAGAATAGCGGGAAGTATCCCTGTATTTGCCTACGGGACAAGTACTTACCTTTACCCATGGCTTCATGGCTTTTACACCTTTATATATGTACCGGACGATTTCGGAAATATTGTCCCGGCGCCATTGATCCAAAGTACGTCCTTTGCCGTAACGGCGAAAATCGTATTTGTCGGGGAATAAAGGCGCATTCTCCGGATAGCGCAGGTAGTCGAAATGTACTCCGTCTATATCATAACGGTCTACCACTTCCCGAACGAGTCTCATGAGATATTCTTTCGTAGCCGGATGTCCCGGATTAAGAAAATATTCGTTTTTATAAGGCACACAGATATCTTTCACCCGCTTGGTGACAGATTGACTACCGAGAGAAGCGACATGTTTTTTATTGCCTAACGGAATCGTCACCATCCATGCATGACACTCCATTCCCCGCTTGTGGCATTCCTCAATTGCAAAAGCCAACGGATCGTATCCCGGATTACCTCCGACCTTTCCGGTCAGAATCGAATTGAACGGTTCGATAGAAGAAGGATACAACACATCCCCCCGCGTGCGTGTCTGAAACAGAACGGTATTGAAATTGGCAGCTTTCAATTTGTCGAGGATATCCACCAGTTCTTCCTTCTGCTTACGAATGGTCTGAGGGGTAGTAGCACGTGTGCGAGGCCAGTCCAGCCCATATACAGCTGTGATCCATGCTGCACGAACCTCGTACTTGGGCTGCGCTTTTACCGGAAGGATAAGAAGTAAAAGTGAAAGAATGAGAATCGTTCGGCACATATTCTTTGTTTTTTGTTTTAAACCTTGCAAAGCTAGCAAAAATGTCTGTAAATTGATTATTCCTCTTTTATTTAATACTCTTTAGAAGAAATTTACCGGTTCTGTATTAGTGGTATCTGCATTCTTGGACGTCTTTAAATAAGGTGCGAAAATGAAAATAATATGAATATAACAAGATAATAAAAGAATGAAAAAGCTACTATCTGTGTCGCTCTGTCTTTTGTTTGCAGCAAGTATGGCTGCCCAGACAGGAAAGATTAGAGTTGCCACTGTTGGAAACAGTATCACCGGAGGAACGAATGATTATGGTTATTACGCGATGCCTCTGGCTGAAATGCTCGGTGATGATTACGAAGTCACCAAATTTGGTAAAGGCTCTTCCGCGGTATTTATAAAACTAAGAGAAGACGCGACTACCCCTGAAAATCCTAATGAATATCAATTCGCTTACATTAATTCTGAGCAATGCGCGGCAGCACTGGAGTATAAGCCTAATATTGTCATTATTAAGTTTGGTGCAAACGATGCCAACAAGAAGAACTTCGAAAAATATGGTAAGGAAACATTTAAGGCAGACTATAAAAAACTGATAGCTAAATTCCAAGCCTTGTCTACCAAACCGGATATTTATATTTGTACGCCTCCTCCGATGTATTACGGTGATGGGGGATTTCTTGGTTCATTTGATGACAATGTAGCAAAGAATTATATTCAGCCTGCCGTAAGAGAGATTGCGGAGGAACTTAATCTGGTCTGTGTAGATCTGTATAATCCTTTGAAGGGACATCCGGAATTTATGCCGGGCGGCAACGATTGGGTGCATCCCGATCATAGAGGACATTATATTATAGCGAAGGAAGTGTATAAAGCGATAACGGGTGAATTCGTTATGAACCCCGGTGGGATAACGGTGGCTGCTTCGGATATTTCTCTTTCGGGTTCGAAGGCGAAGATAAAGAATGGTGCTATTGAAAAAGCGAAGAACGGTACGAGATTGTCATTCGATGTACATTTCGGCTCGATGCCTACTTATGAGAAAGTAGAGGCTGAAGTGCAATTGAATAAAACTAAGTCGGGATACTTGGACTTCTATCTGGATACCGAAACGATTCCTTTTACTTCAATTGATGTTTCGGGTGCCAACACAAAGAACTTCACTACGCAGTCCGCTCTTTTTGACCGTCGGATAAAAGGCAAACATAAAGTGACTGTACAATGGAGAGGACAGGATGCCAAACTGAAATCGGTAACTATCAAGGAAAAATACATGCCTTATGTAACCGATAATGTATCTCAGGTCTATTTGGTCAATAAAGCGACCGGTATGGTACTGGATTGTAATCCGGATTCGAAAGTGATTTCTGCCGCAAAATATGATTCGGAGAAGAAGTCACAGTTGTTTTGCATCGAAAATTTGACGTATCATATCCTCCGTGTCAGAAATATAGCGACCAACCTTCATGTAATGAATAATGGAGATAAAGTGATTGTGGGCAAGCCCGGAGACGACTGGAGAGTGCATGATCCTAAATATGCATTGTTCCTGACCCCTACGGATGATGAAGGTTATTATTCATTGGAACTGTTCCCTGAAGCAAGAATAGGTTTGTCTTCTGCCAACAGCACGGAGGTGGTAGGCAATAAAGGCGGCCAGATTAAAGACTTGGATAAATGGAAAATCGTAACTGTTGATGAGATGAAAGAACCGTAATTCAGTCTTTCCTTATTTGTAATAACGTCTAATAGCAGGATCATTTGCTTTATCAGCAGATGAAAATCCTGCTATTTTTTGTTTTAAATACCTGTAAAGTTAGCAAAAGTGTCGGTATTGTTGTGTTGTTTCGTGGGATTATGCTACATTTGCGTCAGTTAAAAAAACAACACGCCATGATTACATTTACCCTGTGCCTGCTGGCGTTGATAGCAGGCTATTTCACGTATGGGCGCTTGATGGAGCGCGTCTTTGGTCCGGACGACCGTAAAACCCCGGCTCTTACCAAAGCCGATGGAGTAGACTATATCCCGCTGCCTACCTGGAAAATATTCATGATTCAATTCCTTAATATTGCCGGACTGGGTCCGATATTCGGTGCTATTATGGGAGCAAAGTTTGGCAGTTCCTCTTATCTGTGGATTGTATTGGGAAGTATTTTTGCAGGCGCTGTTCACGATTATTTTGCCGGAATGCTTTCTTTGCGTCATGGAGGGGAGAGTCTTCCCGAAATCATAGGTCGTTATCTGGGACTGACTACCAAGCAGATCATGCGTGGATTTACCGTCCTTCTGATGATTCTGGTCGGCTCTGTTTTCGTAGCCGGACCTGCCGGGCTGCTGGCAAAGCTGACTCCGGAAAGTCTGGATGCTACCTTTTGGATTGTTGTTGTCTTCCTTTATTATATTCTGGCTACACTACTTCCGGTTGATAAGATAATCGGCAAAATATATCCGTTATTTGCAGTTGCCTTGCTGTTTATGGCAGTCGGTATTCTGGTGATGTTATATGTTAATCATCCTGCTCTGCCCGAACTTTGGGACGGATTGCAGAATACCAATCCGGATGCGAGTGAACTGCCTATTTTCCCGATTATGTTTGTGAGTATCGCTTGTGGTGCCATATCCGGTTTCCATGCTACGCAAAGTCCTTTAATGGCCCGATGTATGACTTCGGAACGTCATGGACGTCCTGTTTTTTATGGAGCAATGATCACCGAGGGCATCGTAGCCTTGATCTGGGCAGCAGCAGCCACTTATTTCTTCCATGAAAATGGAATGGAAGAGAACAATGCTTCTGTAATAGTAGATGCCATCACAAAAGACTGGCTGGGTGCTGTGGGTGGAGTGCTTGCCATCTTAGGAGTAATTGCAGCTCCGATTACTTCGGGAGATACCGCTTTCCGTTCTGCCCGCTTGATTGTTGCGGACTTTCTGGGACTGGAACAAAAGAGCATGCGTCGCCGTTTATACATCTGTATCCCGATGTTTGCGGTAGCTATCGGCTTGCTTCTTTATAGCTTGCGTGATGCAGACGGATTTAATATGATCTGGCGTTATTTTGCCTGGGCCAATCAGACATTGGCGGTGTTCACCCTGTGGGCTATAACAGTCTACCTTGTGGTAGCTAAAAAGCCTTACTGGATCACTCTGATACCCGCCTTATTTATGACAAGTGTTTGTTCTACTTATATATGTATTGCTCCCGAAGGTCTGGGACTTTCGCATATAGTTTCCTACTGTATCGGTATAGGATGCGTAGTGGTAGCTATTGCTTGGTTCTTTATCTGGTTGGGAAAACAAAAAATTAGAAAACTATCAGAATGAAGAAAATAAAGAAATCGACAGGAGTTGCTATTGCATTCCTTATTTATGTATCAGTAACGGCGGCCTATTTGTTACCTCGTAACACGGAAGTCAGTCAGACAGAGAAGATTCTTACAGTGGTAGGCTCTTATGCTATCGTTCTCTTGCTTTGGCTGGTGCTTCGGAAGAAGGAACAAATGCGTGAACGCCGTAAAGAGGAGCAAATGAACGAAAGTCGTAAAAAAGACGAACAATCTATTCACTTAAAAAAGTAAATTTATGAAGAAATTAGCTTTAGCTATTTGTCTGCTGGTGGTATCGATAGCTGCCCAAGCTCAGTTTGAGAAAGGAAAAATGATTCTTAATCCTTCTGTAACAGGATTAGATTTCTCGTATAATAAGAATGATAAAGCAACGTTTGGTATTGGTGCGCAAGCCGGTACATTTCTTGCCGATGGTATTGCCTTGATGGTAAATCTCGGTGCCGACTGGTCCAAACCTGTAGACGAATACACATTAGGTACAGGCATGCGTTTTTACTTTAACTCCACAGGTGTTTATCTGGGTGGTGGTCTCGACTGGAACCGCTTCCGTTACGACGGTGGATCTCATCGTACCGATTGGGGACTGGGTATCGAAGCCGGATACGCCTATTTCCTCTCTCGCACCGTAACCATCGAACCTGTCGTATATTACAAATGGCGCTTTAACGATAGCGACATGTCACGCTTCGGCATTAAGATCGGATTCGGATTCTACTTTTAAATGAAGAACTAAGAATGAAGAATGAAGAATTCCTATGCAGCTTGATAGCGCAGCAGAATTCTTCATTTTTCATTCTTCATTATTTTAGTTTTTCATTTTATGAAAGTTTCTCTTTCAAGAACTGCCCGGTATAGCTTGCTTCGCAAGCGGCTACTTCTTCTGGTGTACCTACTGCAACGATATTTCCGCCTTTGTCTCCGCCTTCCGGTCCGAGGTCTATAACGTAATCGGCACATTTGATAACATCCATGTTATGCTCGATGATGACGATGCTGTGTCCTCGTCGGATGAGTGCGTCGAAAGCATCCAGCAGTTTGCGGATGTCATGGAAATGTAACCCCGTAGTCGGTTCGTCAAAGATGAATAAGGTTGGATCGGCTTTCTCCTGACTCAGATAAAACGCGAGTTTCACACGCTGATTTTCACCACCGGACAGGGTAGAGGAGGACTGGCCTAGTTTGATATACCCCAACCCGACATCCTGCAGTGGAAGCAGTCTTTTTACAATCTTCTTCTGACCATGTTCGGTGAAGAATTCAACAGCTTGGTTTACTGTCATTTCCAGTACATCATAGATGTTCTTATCATGAAATTTCACTTCCAGTGTATCCGCTTTAAAACGTTTACCGTGACAGGATTCGCATTCTAGTACCAAGTCTGCCATAAACTGCATTTCTACCGTGATGGTTCCTTCACCTTTACATTCTTCGCAACGTCCGCCTTCACTGTTGAAACTGAAATGTCCGGCTGTGTATCCCATCTGTTTCGCCAGTGGTTGCTCCGACCATAACTTACGGATTTCGTCATAAGCCTTGATGTAAGTCACCGGATTGGAGCGGGATGATTTGCCGATCGGGTTCTGATCGACAAACTCAATATTTCTCAAGTCACGAAGACTTCCCCCGATAGAAGAAAATTCTCCCGGTCGGTCACTGCATTCATCCAGTTCACGCTTTAGCGCCCGATAGAAAATATCCCGCACCAGCGTACTCTTGCCCGAACCGGAAACACCTGTGACCACTGTCATCACATTGAGAGGGAAGCGTACATTCACCCCTTTCAGATTGTTTTCGCGGGCACCTGTCAGTTCGATATAATTATTCCACGGACGGCGATGTTCGGGAACGGGAATTTCCTCTTCTCCCAACAGATAACGTACCGTATAGCTATTGCTGCCTTTCCGGAGATCTTTCATGTCACCTTGATAAACGACTTCTCCTCCCAGACGACCGGCATTGGGGCCGATATCTATGATATAATCGGCAGCACGGATTATTTCTTCATCGTGCTCTACCACTACTACTGTATTTCCGAGCTCCTGCAATTGGCGCAGTACACGGATTAAACGGTCGGTATCACGACTGTGCAAACCGATACTCGGTTCATCCAGAATGTAGAGACTGCCGACAAGACTGCTTCCGAGTGAAGTCGCGAGGTTGATACGCTGGCTTTCTCCACCCGACAGTGAGTTACTGAGGCGGTTTAGAGTCAGATACCCCAATCCTACATCAATCAGGAAGCGGATACGGCTGTTGATTTCAGTCAGGATCCTTCGGGCTACCTGTGTGTCATGCTCGTTTAAGTCCAAATGATCGAAAAACTGTTTCAATTCCGTGATGGGTAAATCCACCAGTTCAGAAATACTTTTTCCGTTCACCCGTACATATCCTGCTTCCGGTTTTAGGCGTGTGCCGTGACATTTCGGGCAGATCGTTTTACCCCGGTAACGTGCTAACATCACCCTATACTGTATCTTATATTGGTTCTCTTCCAGCATCTTGAAGAAATCGTTGATGCCGTGGAAGTATTGGTTTCCTTCCCACAGTGTGCGGCGCTGCTCGTCTGTCAGTTCGTAGTAAGGAGTGAAAATCGGAAAATCGAATTTATCCGCATTGTGAATCAACTCTTCCTTCCATTCTCCCATCTTTTCACCACGCCAGCAGACGATGGCCCCTTCGTATACGGATAACGAACGGTTGGGCACTACCAGGTGCTCGTCAATACCGATCACTTTGCCGAACCCTTCGCATACGGGGCAGGCACCGATCGGAGAGTTGAACGAGAACATCTGATCATTCGGTTCTTCGAAAGTGATGCCGTCCGCTTCGAATTTCGTGCTGAAACTATATAGTTTGGTTGTTCCGTCCGGCAGATAAAAGCGTAGCATACACATGCCGTCCCCTTCATACATAGCGGTTTCGGCAGAGTCCGTCAGTCGGCTGATGGCATCTTTGCTGTTTGCCACTGCCATGCGGTCTACCAACAGATAAACCTCGTCACCCGGAACCGGCTTGTATTCATCGATACGTTTCATTTCACCGTTCACTTCCACCCGGTTGAAACCTTGTTTCAGGTCTATTTCCAGTTGCTGTTGCAGTGTACGGTCTTCACGCAGGCGGATAGAGGTCAATACCGTATATCTTGTCCCTTCCGGATACGAAAGCATACAGTTGACGATATCCTCTGTCGAATGTTTCTTGACTTCTTCTCCGCTGACAGGGCTGTATGTACGTCCTACCCGCGCATAAAGCAAGCGCAGATATTCGTAAATCTCAGTTGAAGTTCCTACGGTAGATCTCGGATTGCGGCTGTTCACTTTCTGTTCGATGGCAATTGCCGGAGGGATTCCTTTGATAAAATCACATTCAGGTTTGCTCATTCGTCCCAAAAACTGGCGTGCATAGCTGCTGAGGCTTTCTACATAACGACGTTGTCCTTCTGCATAGAGAGTATCAAAAGCGAGCGACGATTTCCCCGATCCGGATAATCCGGTGATAACAACAAGCTTGTTGCGTGGAATATCTACATCGATGTTTTTCAGGTTGTTAACCCGCGCTCCTTTGATTGAAATATGTTTGTTTTCTGACATAAAATACTCCTTTTTTATGATAGTCGGCAAAGTTAGCGATTTTATTGGTAGAAGAAAGGTTTTTGACCGGGTTAAGATATGTTATAATTAGTAATAAAAAGAAATTGCTTCCGGATAAATGGCGTATCTTAGTCCGGATTTTACAACAAACATTTCAAAATAATAACAAATTGACTTGAATCGTGAGAAACATCCGGATGGTTATTAGCTTATTCATTCTGTGTTTTGCATCTACTTTCGCCTTTAGTAGCACAAACAAAGAAAAACGGTTGGAAGCCCTTTCCGACAGTATCTCGAATAAAATAGGTCAGAAGGATTTTATGCCTTTCTATCAGGAATATATGAGTCTGGCAAGGCAGCAGAACGATACGGTCAATATTGATAATGCCTATTCTCAGATTGCTTCCCATTATTATCGGTTGAGGAATACAGATAGCCTGAAAGTAGTCGCTTATGAATATATGGACTGGTGTTTGAAATGCGGTCATGTCAACAATCGTTATACGCAGTGGCGCCAATATATTCAGTTGCTGACTGAAAAGGGGTTGCAAGATGAGGCTATGCGTGAAACGGAACTTCTCCAGAAGGATGCGGATGCGGCTAAAAGTGCTTTCGGAATGGCTTGCGGTGAAATGTGTATCGGATATAACCATCGGATGTTCAGCAATAATGTCAAGCTTTGTCTCGAATATTATTCTTCCGCATTAAAGCATTTTGTTGAGGCCGGCTTTTATGAAGACGCTTACGTGGTATCGTTGAATATCATTCAGACTAATCTGGCAAGAGGAGAGTATGCCAATGCGATAGAATATCTGGGCCGTATGCCGGGGCTGATTGAAAAAATGAAGCGTAAGAATATGCCTGTCCGACCGGAACTTACCATGCGTTATTATCAGTTTCAGGTGATTGCCACGCTGGCATTGAAAGGGAAAAAAGCAGCGGAACCGTTTATTGCCCAAGCGGATAAGTTTTATCACGAAAATATGAATACTTTTCCCCGCGAGGGATGGTTGGGATATAAGATACTTTGTGCCCGGACATTGAATGACCACAAAATGGCACTGACTTATCTCGATTCATTGATGGACTATCATCATTCGGTGGGTAGTTGTTATCCTGCCAATCATTTGCTGAAGGCTCAGTTCATGGAACAGATGGGGCGCTTTGAAGATGCCTGCGAAGTATATAAATCCTATGCCCATATTAATGATTCCATTCGTTCGGCAGAGCTGGATGAACAGCTGAGCAAGTATACCGTGCAGTTTGAAGTAGACAAACTGGAACATGATAAACTCGAATTGCGGGCGGAAGTAAATCGCAATCTTTTCATAACTTCCCTGATTGTGGGGGGATTGATACTGGCCTTACTGCTCGTTATCACTTTCTACTATATGCGTTCTTTATCGCTGAACCGGAAGCTGGACGCGGCCAATAAGGCAGTCGTCAAAGCCAGCCACATGAAAAGCTCCTTTATCCAGCATATTACACATGAAATCCGGACTCCGCTCAATTCGATTATCGGTTTTTCATCATTGATGGCTGCCGGCGGGTTGACACAGGAAGAAATAGAAGAATACGCCCGTCAGATGGAAAGCAGCAACGCGTATTTGCTGGATTTGGTGAACAATGTGATTGATATAGCCGATATGGACTCCCAGACGGATGATATGCCGAAGAAACAGGTCAATGTGGATGCATGTTGCCGGGAATGTATGGAGGCGGTTCGTCAGAATCTGAAAGATGGAATAGAGCTGCAATATGCGCCTTCTTCCGCTTTGGTAACATTGTGTACGGTAGAGGTTTGGATAAAACGGGTACTTCTCGGCTTGCTGAACAACGCCAATAAATTTACAGAATCCGGATTTATACGTCTCAGCTATGCGGAAGACAAACCGAATCATCTGGTACGCTTTATCATTGAAGATTCCGGTCCCGGAATTGATGAGAACTATCGGGATGCTATCTTCGAACGCTTTGCGAAGATTGACGCTTTCACTCAGGGCACCGGACTGGGATTGTCTATCATCCGTCAGATCATGGAATTAGTGGATGGAAATGTCCGTCTGGACACCAGCTACGCGGGTGGTGCAAGATTTGTAGTCGAATGGCCTCAATAATAGTTGGAGATAGTGTCTGCTTCTATTATCTTTGCACCACATTATTTTATGACTCAAGAACATTATGAATCTGAAAAACTATCTTTTCTTATTGGTTTTGCTTCTGGCGGCAGGAGCAAGAGCGCAAGTGCCATCGGGCAATGCATATCCCAAACGTGAGTTTCGTGCTGCATGGATACAAGCTGTCAACGGACAGTTCCGCGGTGTACCGACAGAGAAGCTGAAACAGACATTGGTCGGTCAGCTGAACTCTCTTCAGGGAGCGGGCATCAATGCGATTATCTTTCAGGTGCGTCCCGAAGCGGATGCTTTGTATGCTTCACAATATGAACCGTGGAGTCGTTTCCTGACAGGAACACAAGGACAGATACCTTCTCCGATGTGGGACCCGATGCAATTCATGATCGAAGAATGCCATAAACGGAATATGGAATTCCATGCATGGATTAATCCTTACCGTGTAAAGACTTCATTGAAAAATCAACTCGCTCCGACACATATTTATCATGAACATCCGGAATGGTTTGTCACTTATGGCGATCAGATTTATTTCGATCCGGCGCTTCCCGAAAGCCGTGAGCATATCTGCAAGATTGTTTCCGATATTGTATCCCGCTACGATGTAGATGCTATCCACATGGACGACTATTTTTATCCTTATCCTATCAAGGGAGTCGATTTTCCGGATAATGCGAGCTTTGCCCGTTACGGAGGCGGTTTCAACAACAAGGCAGACTGGCGTCGTGGCAATGTAAACATTCTGATAAAGAAACTTCATGAAACCATTCGGGGCATAAAGCCGTGGGTGAAGTTCGGTATCAGTCCTTTCGGTATTTACCGTAATCAGAAAACAGATCCGTTGGGCAGCAATACAAATGGATTGCAGAACTATGATGATCTCTATGCCGACGTACTGCTTTGGGCACGTGAAGGATGGATTGACTATAATATTCCTCAGATTTATTGGGAAATAGGCCATAAGGCTGCCGATTATGCCACATTGGTTGACTGGTGGGCAAAGCATTCGGAAAACCGTCCGTTATTTATCGGCCAGGCAGTCATGAATACTGTTCAGCATGCCGATCCGAAGAATCCTTCTATCAACCAGCTTCCACGTAAAATGGCTTTGCAACGTTCTTATCAGACAATCGGTGGAAGTTGCCAATGGTATGCGGCAGCCGTAGTTGAGAACGCGGGAAAATATCGTGATGCCTTAGTACAGGAATACCATAAATATCCGGCTTTGATTCCGGTATTCGATTTTATGGACGATAAGGCTCCGGACAAAGTGCGCAAGATGAAAAAAGTATGGACAGAAGATGGCTATATACTTTTCTGGACTGCTCCAAAAGCGGATACTGAAATGGACAAAGCCGTCCAGTATGTAGTATACCGTTTCGGTTCCAAAGAAAAAGTGAATCTTGATGATCCGTCACGTATCGTGGCTATCACCCGAAATCCTTTCTACAAACTTCCGTATGAAACCGGTAAAACAAAATACCGTTATGTGGTAACAGCTCTCGACCGTATTCATAATGAGTCAAAATCGGTAAGTAAGAAGGTTAAACTATAAAAACTAAATGATGAATGAAGAATGAAGAATTACTATGCAGCGAAACAGCGCAGCAAAATTCTTCATTCTTCATTCTTCATTCATCATTTAATAAAATAATAGACCTGCAATTCCGCAGGCAATTATCATTAATATCGGATTGGTCTTGTATTTTCTGGTGCCGATAAAGGTTACCAGGAAGATGATGATGCTGATGATAAAAGAGTAGGTGTCTTCTTTGGGTGAACAGAAATTTTCCGTATTCATCAATACCAGTGCGGCGGAAGCCAATAATCCGACAACTGCCGGACGCAGTCCTGCAAAAATAGATTCTACTACGGGATGTTTCTGATATTTCAGAAAGAATTTGCTGATTGTCAGCATCAGTATGAAAGAAGGAAAAACAACTGCAAATGTAGCTACAATCGATCCCCATACACTGCCTGTAGATGTGAAACCTACATAAGTGGCCGCATTGATGCCGATAGGTCCCGGGGTCATCTGGCTGATGGCGACAATGTCTGTAAACTCTTGCGAAGTTACCCACCCATACCGGGTTACTACTTCGCCCTGTATCATCGAAAGCATGGCGTATCCTCCGCCAAAGCCGAAAAGTCCGATTTTAAAGAATGTATAAAATAACTGAAGATAAATCATTGCTTTTTAGTTTTGAGAGGTGAATTTTTAAGTTTTCCCCATAAGAAGCCTCCTACGCCGGCGGCAATGATAATCCAGATCGGGGAGAATCCCAACAACCAGATTAATGAGGCCGATACAACAGGAATCCATAAATTGTATCGGTTGATTTTAGCCGATCGGCCCATAGTGAAAGTCGGTGCGGCAATCAGTGCGACTACTGCGGGACGTATTCCTTTGAATATACGTTCTACGATCGGGTTGTCTTTGAAAGTATGGAAAAAGAGGGCGATGGCTAAAATGATAATAAACGAGGGCAGTATAGTCCCCAGTGCCGTGACAATACTTCCACGGATACCGCGCAACTTATATCCTATAAAGATTGAAATATTCACCGCCAGGATACCCGGAGCGGACTGAGAGATAGCAAGCAGGTCGATAAAATCCTCCTGTGCTATCCACTTCCGTTTGGTTACGATTTCATTCTCAATAAGTGGCACCATTGCATAACCTCCACCAATGGTGAAAGCACCTATTTTAAAAAAGATTCCAAATGATTCGAGATAAATGTTCATTCTTCTTTTTCTCCTCCTTCCTTATCGGACTTGTTTTCTTTTCCAGCCTTGCTGCCTTCCTTGTGGGGCTTCCCTTCTTTTCCGTATTGGCTGGGACTTACATTGAAGTGCTTCTTGAATACTTCACGGAAGTACTTTGCATCACTAAATCCTGTCATTTCTGCAATTTCTGTTATACTGTGTGTACCTTCTTTCAGTAATTTCACCGAACGTTTCAGACGGATCAGGCGAATGTAATCGCCCGGAGCCTGATCGGTCAATGCTCTGAGTTTATTGTAGAAACTGGTACGACTCATTCCCATCAGGTTGCAAAGCACGTCTACAGTGAGAGCCGGATTATCTATATTATCTTCTATATTTTTCCGGACATTGGCGATAAACTTCCAGTCGATATCCTGTGAGCAGTTGATGCATTCGTCTTCGTGATCATCCTCATCATCCATATCCAGACTGCCGTATTTGCTTCGCAGAAGGGCACGGTTCGTCAACAGATTGGAGATGTTAGCCTTCAGGATACCAATATTGAATGGCTTCACAATGTATTCGTCGGCACCAATTTCAAGGCCGGACAGAATATCCTTGTCATTATTCAGGGCTGTCAGCAAGATAACAGGAATATGCGATGTCTCAATATTGTTTTTGAGGGCCTTGCACAATTCGTCTCCTCTCATTTCCGGCATCATGATGTCCGAGATAACCAGTTCCGGTTTGTATTCCGGTATGATGGTCATAGCTTCCTTTCCGTTGCAGCAGTTCTGCACCGTATATTCTTCCGCCAGTGTTTGCGACAGATAGTTGCGCAGCTCATCGTTATCTTCTACGATCAGAATTCGCTGATGATTGGGATTCTGTTCTTTATGAACATTCTCGTAGATGCTGGCAGGCACGTTGGTGGTACTTGTTATCTCTTGCCGGCGCTTGCTTGGTGCTGCGAGATGTGCTTTATGGAAACGTTTGCTGTCTTTAGGGAACGATATCTTAATCACCGATCCCTGATTTTCCACACTCGACAGATTAATCTTGCCTTTATGCAACCGGACAAGTTTCCATACCAGCATCAGTCCGATACCACTTCCCGTCACTTTGGAGTTGATGGCATTGCTGCCACGGAAATGAAGTTTGAACAACTTCTTTTGTTCGCTGGCAGGAATACCAATTCCCGTATCCTTCACTTCTACACTCCACGAATCATTGCTTTCGGAAACGAAAATCTGTACGTTACCGTTTTCCGGTGTGTATTTTAATGCGTTCGAAATTATATTTTTCAGGATAGATTCCATCTTTTCCTTATCAAACCACACATTCATATACCGGAAATTGCTTTCATATGTAAAGTTGATATGCTTGATATTGGCGTAAGGCTGGAATGCGTTGAATATCTCAGTCATGAAGGTATTCAGTTCGTGTTCCGAAATATACAACTCCGAAGAGTATACATCCGCTCTTTCGAAATTGATCAGATTCGTCGTCAGGCGTAACAAGGCATTGACATTTCGTAGAGCGGTATTCATGTTGGCTATGCCTTCCTTGCTCAAAGCCTCTTTTTCACGCAAGTCTTCCAGAGGAGCTTTGATCAGTGTCAACGGAGTACGGATGTCATGTGCCGTATTGATGAAGAAGTGAATCTTCTCATCGGAAACTTTCCGTTGCTTTTTCATAATAAGAACGCGCAGTATGATGACAGCGATAAGAGAAATCAGAATGGCATACAGTACCATTGCCCAGGCGGTCAGCCAGAAAGGTTGGGCGATGATAATATCAATGCTCCTTTCTTCGAGCATGATTCGCTGGTCTTCATTCGAGATGGCCCGTACCCGCAAAACATATTTTCCCGGAGCAAGGTTGGTATAGCGAATCGTACTTTCATTGCCGGGCTTGCTCCATTCCTCGTAGAATCCTTCCAGTTTCCAGGAATAAAGGATGTTTGAAGGATAGTCGTAGTTGATAGAAGAAACCAGCAGTGAAAAGATATTCTGGTTATATTTTAATCTGAGCTCTTTGGTTTCGTTGATGTCCTTCTCTAGCGGTGAATTCTCGTCTCCCGGATATACCGTCTGATAGAACAGTTTGAAGTCACTGAAAATCATCTTAGAGGAGTAGGTTCTGGGCAGTTTCATGTCTTTGTTGAACTCTATGGCCCCGTCCGAACTACCGAAGATAAAGTTGTTGTTTTTGCGTAAAGTGCCGGACAGCGCATTGAAGTGCGTAGTCATCAGTCCCATTTCCTTAGTCCAGTTATAGAAGGTCTTTTGCTTGGGGTAGTAACTGGTCAGTCCGCTTTCCGTACTTAGCAGGATTTCGTTGTCTTCATCCGATAATATGGTGTAGATATTGTTGGATATCATGGCGCAGTTTCCTGTATAGTAATGGGTAAACAGTTTTGTCTGCGGATCATAAATCAAAACTCCCGATCCACTGGTGCCTATATACAGTGATCCCTTCTTTGTCTGATATAAGGAATAGATATAGGTCGATTCTACAGGTAGCTGGATACGTTCGAACTTTCCGGATTCTTTATCCAGAAGATGCAGTCCTGTTGCCGTACCTATCCACATGCTTTTGTCATCCTTTTCGATGATGGCAGTCACGGAGTGCAGTCCGTGATAGAGCCGGATGTCTTTGGTTTGTACATTGATGCGCTTCAGGTTATAATATCCCCCGGTCCATATGTAGCCATGAGAGTCTTTCCGGATATCGCGTATGTATTTATCCGGACGTATATCCTCACGGGCATACAAAGCCGGTGTAAAATAAGTTGTCTTTGATGTACGTTTGTCTATCTGATAAATCCCCGAGAAATATCCGCCTGCCCAGATGATGCCGGGAGATACTTCGCATAAGGTCGTAAATATATGGTTTTTACTATTCTGTACATTCTCAAACGTGCTGAGGTATGAATGCCATTTACCGGTTTTTGACTTCTGCAAGCTTATTCCGTTGTTGGTGCCGTACCATAAATCCCCTTCACTGTCTTCTATGATGGAGTTTACTTGGTCATTGATCAGGGATTGCTTGTTGCCGACAGAATGTTTGATCCATTTGTAGCTTGGATAACGATTGTTCTGCACGGTAATTCCAATCGGATAGTTTGCCATCCATATCCGGCCCTCTTCGTCTATATAGATATCATTGATACTGTTTCCGTTCATGCCATTGTAGCTGTTGTAGTCTGCTACAATAAATGGCTCGGTCTGATAAGTCTCAACGTTCATTTTATAGATACCTCCGCCATCGGTGGCGATCAGTAGTTCTTTGGCATTCAAGGGCTTAATTCGTGATATGCTGACGTCTTTCAGGCTGACTTCCGGTTGTGTGACCATTTTCGTTTTCATGTCGTAAACCATGATCCCCCGTTGAAAGGCACCGATGAACAACTTACGTATCTTGGGATCGAAGTGCAAGTCGTTGACTTGGATATTCACATTGTCCAGTTTGTCACAAGGAAGAAGTTGCAGTGTGTTGTCTTTCAGTTGCGCATGGTGAATTCCCACCTCCGTCCCAATGAAAAAATGGGATTCGTCGATTTGCTCAATGTCATTGATTGCTTCGCTGAGACTATTTTTAACTTGAGTGACCTGTCCCGTACAGGTATTGTAGAGAAAGATCGTTTCTTCGTTACACAGCCAGATATGATTGTTCCGGTCAATCCAACTGAAGCTGATCGGAGCCGGCAAATCCCGGAAATCCTCTATCGGCAATCTGTAAACGAGTTCGAAAGTGTCATGAATATGGTCATATCGGAAAATCTTGCCTTTCTTCCCGATTTCCCACAACGTTCCTTCCGGATCGATATATAACCAATTCAGATTTAACAGCGAATTCAGTTCTTTATCGCCGTCCATTAATTTATACCGTTTAAACTCTTTGCCGTTGTACCGGTCGATTCCTTCGTGTGTGAGGAACCACATATACCCAGCATTATCTTTCTGAATGTAATACACTCTCCGGTTGCTTAACCCGTCTTCTACTCCAAGATACTGATAGGTCTGGGCAATACAGGTCAGAGGAAACAATAATAATAGAAAAAGCCATTTTTTCATACAAATAGGACTTTTATAGGTTATTGAATCTTTAGTGAGGGGGAAAGTTTGACAAAATTAAGAAGATTTTTCGACACTACAAAATTTTGGGAGAAGATAACAACTCTCTCAAAGTGAAGTAAACAGGAGCTTTGGAGACTATTTGTATATCTTGTTTATTTCGGGAAATTAAGTTGTAAGATAAGGACTTTAGGTATGGAGAAGAAGGCAAAAATAAGAGGCTGTTACTTTATAATAATAACAGCCTCCGTTTTAATTATAGAAAGATTTTTTATTTAGTCTTTTCTTCTACCCATCTGCGTGCATTAACGAATGCTTCTATCCATGGAGTAATCTGATCGCTGTTCTTACGGTCAGCAGGATAGCAACCATTCTGCCACGGGAAGATAGCACGTTCGAGGTGAGGCATCATTGCCAGATGGCGACCGTCTGCGCTGGCAAGACCTGCGATAGAATAATCGGAGCCGTTCGGGTTGCCGGGGTATTCATCGTAGCTGTATTTTGCCACTACGTTATATTGGTCTTCATCGTAAGGCAGAGAGAACTTACCTTCTCCGTGAGCCACCCAGATACCCAGCTTGCTACCGCTCAATGAGCCGAACATTACACTGCGGTTGGTCGGGATTGTCAGGCCTACATAAGTCGATTCGAATTTATGTGAGTCGTTGTGCAGCATCTTACCTTTCTTTTCGTGTTCCGGATTGATGAGTCCCAGTTCCATCATCAACTGGCAACCGTTGCAGATACCCAGTGAAAGCGTATCTTCGCGTGCGTAGAATTTATCAAGTGCCTCTTTTGCTTTAGGATTGAACAAGAAACCTCCTGCCCATCCTTTGGCTGAACCGAGTACATCGGAGTTGGAGAATCCACCGCAGTAAACAATCATGTTTACATCTTCCAGTGTTTCGCGTCCGCTGATCAGGTCGGTCATTGTCACGTCTTTCACGTCAAAACCGGCAAGATAGAGTGAGTAAGCCATTTCACGTTCGCCGTTCGTGCCTTTTTCACGGATGATAGCGGCACGGATACCACTTGGAGTACGGCGATCCGGAGTAATGCCATATTGAGAGAGTTTACCTTTGAAGCCGGGCATGAAAGCGAATTCAACCGGTTGCATCTTATAGTTTTCGAAACGTTTCTTGGCGCAGCCGTTCATAGACTGTTTGCGGTCGAGCAGGTAAGAAGAAGAATACCATACATCACGCATATAGTCAACACCGAACTGATAAGTGGCGTCGCCCTTGGAAACCAGAATATGACGTTCGTCGGTCGGTTTACCCAATTTCACGAAGCCTACGCCGGCGTCTTCCAGAATCTTCTTCACTTCCTCTTTATGTTTGTCGCTGATCTGGATAACGATACCCGGATTTTCAGCAAACAGGATCTTGATGATATCCTGTTCCTTCATCTTGTCGAGGCTGATTTCCATACCGCCTTCAACGTTGGCGAAACACATTTCCAATAATGTGGTGATCAATCCACCTGCCGAGATATCATGTCCTGCCAGAATCAGTCCTTTGTTCACCAGTTCCTGTACGGCAAGGAAAGCATCGCGGAAGTATTCGGCATCCTGTACGCAAGGTACGTCGTCGCCTACCTTACCCAGAGATTGTGCAAAAGCGGAACCTCCGAGTTTCAGTTCGTCGAAGCTGAAATCGATGTGATAAAGAGTGGTCTTTTCGTTGTTCACCAATACCGGAGATACGACTTTCTTTACGTCGGATACTTCACCGCCGGCAGAAACAATCACTGTTCCCGGAGAAATCACTTTCTCGCCGTTCGGATATTTCTGTGTCATCGACAAAGAATCTTTTCCGGTAGGAACATTGATTTGCAGTGCGCAACAGAAGTCGCTCAATGCTTTTACGGCAGTGTAAAGACGGGCGTCTTCACCTTCCTGTGAGCGGCATGGCCACATCCAGTTGGCAGATAAAGAAATGCTGTCCATACCTTCTGCCATCGGAGCCCAGACAAGGTTGGTCAAAGCTTCGGATACGGAAAGGATAGAACCGGTAGCCGGATCAGCCAATGCAGCTTGCGGAGCATGACCGATAGAAGTAGCGATACCTTTTTCGCCACGATAGTCGAGTGCTACGACACCGCAGTCGCTCAATGGCAACTGAAGTTCGCCCTGGCATTGCTGGCGGGCTACTTTACCTGTTACCGAACGGTCTACCTTATTGGTCAGCCAGTCCTTACAAGCTACTGCTTCGAGTTGCAGCACATTGGTCAGGTATTCATGTAATTTCGACAATTCGTATTCCGGCATTTCATAATGGCGTTCTACGGTTTTGTCGATCATATAAGTCTTGGGAGACGAACCGAACATCTGCTCAACGGCAAGGTCGAACGGACGTACGCCGTCTGCCTGCTGGAAAGCAAAGCGATGGTCGCCGGTTGTCTCACCTACTACGTACATCGGAGCGCGTTCACGTTCGGCAATTTTGCGTACATGTTCGATGGCTTCTTCTTTGATCAGAAGTCCCATACGTTCCTGGCTTTCGTTGGCGATGATTTCTTTGGCGGACAATGTCTTGTCGCCGATCGGAAGTTTGCTCATGTCGATCAGACCACCACATTCTTCCACCAGTTCCGACAGACAGTTGACGTGACCTGCCGAACCGTGGTCATGGATAGAAACAACCGGATTCACATCTTCTTCGCAGAGTGCACGCACTACGTTGTTGGCACGTTTCTGCATTTCCGCGTTGGCACGTTGTACGGCATTCAATTCGATACCGCTGCTGTAACGACCGGTATCTACAGAAGATACGGAACCGCCCCCCAGTCCGATACGATAGTTGTCACCACCGATTACCACTACTTTATTTCCTGCTTCCGGAGTACCTTTGAGGCAGTCGCGTTGTGTGCCGTAACCTACACCGCCCGCAAGCATAATTACTTTGTCATAACCGTATACTTCCTTGTTTTCCGTATGCTCGAAAGTCAGCACTGAGCCGCAGATCAGCGGTTGGCCAAACTTGTTACCGAAGTCGGAAGCACCGTTGGATGCTTTGATCAGAATCTGTTCCGGAGTCTGGTACAGCCATTTGCGTACCGGAAGAATTTCCTCCCATTCGCGGCCTTCTTCTGTACGGGGATATGAGGTCATGTAGACAGCAGTACCTGCGATCGGCCATGAACCTTTACCACCACCCATACGGTCGCGGATTTCTCCACCTGTACCGGTAGATGCGCCGTTGAACGGTTCTACGGTGGTCGGGAAGTTATGAGTTTCCGCTTTCAGTGAGATAACGCTCTTGATATCTTTCACCTGGAAGAAGTCAGGTTTGGAATGATCTGCCGGGGCAAACTGTTCCACTACCGGACCTTCGGCGAAGGCTACGTTGTCTTTGTAAGCAGAGATGATTTTATTCGGGTTCTCCTGTGTGGTCTTTTTGATCATCTGGAACAGGGACGATTCCTGTTCTACGCCGTCGATGATGAAAGTTCCACCGAAGATTTTGTGGCGACAGTGTTCGGAGTTGATCTGTGCGAAACCGAAGACTTCAGAGTCAGTCAGTTTGCGTCCCAGGTCACTTTCTACCTTTTTCAGGTAGTCCATTTCTTCTTTCGAGAGAGCCAGACCTTCTTTTTCATTGTAGGCTTCGAGGTCTTCGATATAGATGATGGGTTCCGGTTGGCGGTTGGTGGTGAATACGTTTTGGTCGAGTCCTTTGTACATGCGTTGCAGCATCGGGTCGTAGTCGGCATTTTCATCTTTTACCGGGAAATATTCCTCGATGCGGAGAATGTCTTCAAGTCCCATGTTCTGGGTGATTTCTACTGCGTTTGTACTCCAAGGGGTAATCATTTCGCGGCGTGGACCAACGAAACAGCCTTTCAGGTTTTCTTCACTTTCCGTCACGGCTTCTCCAAAAAGCCAGCAGAGTTTATTACTTTCGTCCGGGGTGAGCTGATGGTTGCTCTCTACGGCAATCACGCTCTTGGAAGGGGTTCTGAAAAAAAGAATCATGTTTATTTTTTGATTTTACGATTTTTCTGTGGCGCAAAGATAAGCAATTTCGTTCGTCGCAGGAAAAAAATAGAGAATAAATTCCTTTATCTTATTTAATATGTTTGTTTTCCATCTGCGTTTTACTTGTTATCGCTATATATAGTGATTCTTGTGTGGAAAAAACGTTAATATCCTATCCTCGTCTCATAAAAAAGTGCGATATTTGCGGCATGATTCAGATTGAGACAATATTCGATATAATAGTTAAAGGCTTTATTATTGGCGTTGTTGTGTCCGCACCTCTCGGCCCGGTGGGAGTTCTCTGCATTCAGAGAACGCTGAATAAAGGTCGTTGGTATGGATTTGTGACAGGTTTGGGAGCCTCTTTAAGCGACATAGCATATGCTCTGTTGACAGGTTATGGTATGAGCTTTGTGTTTGATTATATTAACAAGAATATTTTCTATTTGCAGTTGCTGGGCAGCATAATGCTGCTTCTTTTCGGAATCTACACCTTTCGCAGCAATCCGGTGCAGTCCATTCGCCCGGCTTCGTCCAACAAAGGTTCTTATTTCCACAATTTCATCACCGCCTTTTTCGTTACGCTATCCAATCCCCTGATTATATTCCTTTTCATCGGTCTTTTTGCCCGTTTTGCCTTTGTGCAGCCGGGAGTCGTGGTGTTCGAGGAAATTACAGGGTATCTTGCCATCGCTTCCGGAGCGTTGGTGTGGTGGCTTGGAATCACTTATTTTGTGAATAAGGTACGTACAAAGTTCAATCTGCGGGGTATCTGGATATTGAACCGTGTCATCGGAAGCATTGTGATGCTGGTGTCCGTGGCAGGGCTGATCTATACGTTGCTGGGAGAATCACTTTATTAAGAAAAAAACTATGAATCAGATAGCACAAAAGCTTAAAGAGAAGAATATTGCCGAATACCTTATATATATGTGGCAAGAAGAAGACCTGATTCGCGCTAATCATTGTGAGATGGAAGAGATGGAGGCTAATGTAATTGCCCGCTATCCGGAAGACCAGCGTCCTGCCATGAGAGAATGGTACGGCAATCTGATCACGATGATGAGCGAGGAAGGGGTACGCGAAAAAGGCCATTTGCAGATCAATAAGAATATCATAATCAATCTGACGGAACTTCATAATTTACTGTCTTCTTCTCCTAAATTCCCTTTCTACAGTGCCGCTTATTTCAAGGCGTTGCCCTTTATAGTAGAATTGCGGAACAAAGGGGGTAAAAAAGAGGAACCGGAACTGGAGACTTGCTTTGAGGCACTGTATGGTGTATTCCTGCTCCGTCTGCAAAAGAAAACGATCAGCGATGGTACGCTGAAAGCGATTGAAGCGATCAGCAGCTTTCTTTCCATGCTGGCAAACTATTATGATAAAGACCGGAAAGGTGAATTAAAACTTGATGAATAAATGAGAATTTTAGTGACGGGTGCCAATGGTCAGCTTGGCAACGAAATGCAGGTACTTGCAAAAGAGAATCCGCAACACACGTATTATTTTACAGATGTCCGGGAACTCGATATTTGTAACAAAGAGGCAGTGTGGGCTTACATCAGTGAGAAACGGATTGAGATGATTGTAAACTGCGCGGCTTATACGGCTGTGGATAAGGCGGAAGATGATCCGGAACTGGCATATAAACTGAATTGTGAGGCACCGAAAGAGTTGGCACGTGCTGCACAGTTTCATGACGCTGCAATGATTCAGGTTTCTACAGATTATGTTTTTGACGGCACCGCCCATACTCCTTATACAGAAGAATGCGATCCATGTCCGAATTCGGTATATGGCACCACAAAGCTCGAAGGGGAATATGCTGTATTGAATAATTGTGAGAAATCGGCAGTGATCCGTACCGCATGGCTTTATTCTACATTCGGCAATAACTTTGTGAAGACAATGATCCGGTTAGGTAAAGAGCGTGACAGTCTGGGAGTTGTTTTCGATCAGATAGGCACTCCGACTTATGCCAATGATCTGGCACGCGCTATCTATACTATTATCAATAAAGGAATCGTTCGTGGAGTCTATCATTTCAGCAACGAAGGCGTTTGCTCCTGGTACGATTTCACGGTAGCGATCCATCGCCTGGCAGGAATAACCTCGTGCAAAGTGAAACCGCTGCATACAGCCGAATATCCGGCAAAAGCGAACCGTCCTGCTTATTCCGTACTTGATAAAACAAAAATAAAAACAACGTTCGGCATCGAAATTCCTCATTGGGAGGAGAGCTTGGACGAATGGATGAAGAAAATGAATTAAATTCATTCTTCATTAAAAAAATATAAACGTATGGCAGATAATACAGAAATACAGAGACGGCGAACATTCGCCATTATTGCGCATCCGGATGCCGGTAAGACTTCTTTGACCGAAAAATTGTTGCTTTTCGGTGGTCAGATTCAGGTAGCTGGTGCGGTAAAGAGTAATAAAATCAAGAAAACGGCTACTTCTGACTGGATGGAAATCGAGAAGCAGCGTGGTATCTCGGTGACAACTTCCGTGATGGAATTTGACTATCGGGACTACAAGATCAATATTCTCGATACTCCGGGCCACCAGGACTTTGCCGAAGACACATACCGTACGCTGACAGCTGTAGACAGCGTTATCATCGTAGTAGACGGTGCAAAGGGTGTGGAAACACAAACCCGTAAATTGATGGAAGTGTGCCGCATGAGAAAAACTCCGGTGATTATCTTCGTCAATAAAATGGACCGTGAGGGAAAAGACCCGTTTGATTTGCTGGATGAGCTGGAAGAAGAACTGATGATTCAGGTACGTCCGTTGTCATGGCCTATCGAACAAGGAGCCCGTTTCAAGGGAGTCTATAATATTTATGAGAATAAACTGGACTTGTACCAGCCTTCCAAGCAGGTGGTGACAGAGAAGGTGGCAGTTGATATTCATACGGAAGAACTGGATCAGCAGATCGGTAAACCGTTGGCAGATAAGTTGCGTGGTGACCTCGAGCTGATTGAAGGCGTTTATCCGGAACTGGATGTGGAATCTTATCTGGCAGGAGATTGTGCACCTGTATTCTTTGGTTCTGCCCTGAATAATTTTGGTGTGCAGGAATTGTTGAATTGCTTTGTGGAGATTGCTCCCAGTCCTCGTCCCGTACAGGCGGAAGAGCGTGAAGTGAAGCCGGATGAACCGAAATTTACCGGATTCATCTTTAAGATTACTGCCAATATCGATCCGAATCACCGTTCGTGCGTAGCTTTCTGTAAGATATGTTCGGGTAAATTTGTGCGTAATGCACCCTATCAGCATGTCCGCCATGGCAAGACCATGCGTTTTTCATCGCCTACCCAGTTTATGGCACAGCGGAAGACGACCATTGACGAAGCCTATGCAGGAGATATTATCGGCTTGCCGGATAATGGCACTTTTAAGATCGGAGATACACTGACAGAAGGAGAATTGCTCCATTTCCGCGGATTGCCCAGCTTCTCGCCGGAGATGTTCAAGTATATTGAGAATGCCGATCCGATGAAGCAGAAACAGTTGGCAAAAGGTATCGACCAGCTGATGGATGAAGGTGTGGCGCAGTTGTTTGTCAATCAGTTCAACGGTCGCAAGATTATCGGTACAGTCGGACAGTTGCAGTTTGAGGTCATCCAATATCGTCTGCTGAACGAGTATAATGCTTCTTGCCGTTGGGAACCGGTAAGTTTGTACAAGGCTTGTTGGGTAGAAAGCGATGATCCTGCTGAACTGGAAGCTTTCAAAAAACGTAAATACCAATATATGGCGAAGGACAGGGAAGGACGCGATGTGTTCCTTGCCGATTCGGGCTATGTGCTTCAGATGGCACAAATGGATTTCAAGCATATTAAATTCCACTTCACAAGTGAATTTTAGTCTGCTTGATGGAATTTAACAAAAATAATTGGTAAAAGGGGAAGAATTATGTTACTTGTAAATAAGGGAAGGAGAAATGAATACAACATTTTGGGAGAAAATCCAGCATGGGGATGAAGAAGCATTCCGGCAACTCTACAGTGAATATTCGGATTTACTTTACGGATATGGGATGAAGATTGCCAGTGACGATGATCTGGTGACTGAATCCATTCAGTCATTATTCGTTTATCTGTATGAGAAGAGGCAGAGTTGTTCCGAGCCTCAGTCCGTATCAGCTTACCTGTGTGTGGCACTGAAGCGCATGCTGTTGAATGAGTTGGAGAGAACTGCTAATGGCGTATTCACATCATTGGACGAAGTCAATTCAAGCGAATATAGATTCGATTTGGAGATAGATATAGAAACAGCGATTATCCGTTCCGAACTAGAAAGAGAGCAGTTGGAAGTGCTGCAGAAAGAAATAAATGGCTTGACAAAGCAGCAGAGAGAGGTACTGTACCTGAAGTATTATAAAAAACTGGATTCGGACGAAATAGCCAAAGTGATGGGACTGACTTCCCGTACTGTTTACAATACTACCCACATGGCAATATCCAGACTGAGAGAGCGATTGAGTAAGTCTTTCTTATTGACTGTAGCTGCTAATTTATGGATTTTTAATTGAGGTGAGGATATGGAGAATAGTAAAGAACTTCTGGAACAATATATGGAGGACGGTAAACTCCCTCTGAAAGGTGAGTTGTTTGCACGGAAGTCTGTAGTTGGTAGGAAGTTAGAAGAATTTCGTGAAGAAAAACGTGCGGATGCATTAACAAGCAGACAGAACACTGTGGGAGGACAGAAATGGATACTCCGCAGGAGTAATCGTGTCTATTGGGGAATAGCGGCTATGTTTATTCTTCTTTTTGGAACAGGTACCTGTTATTTTGCTTCGGAAGAGAAGATTACGTCTGAAGCGGTAGCTGTCGATTACAGGCTACCGGATGGTAGTTCTGTGAAACTGATGCAAAACTCAACTTTGTCTTATAACAAAGTGAGCTGGCTTTGGGGGCGTAAACTGAATCTGCTCGGATCGGCCTTCTTCGATGTGACTCCGGGCAAGACGTTTACTGTACGAACAGAAGCCGGAGATGTTACAGTGTTAGGTACAAAATTTTTGGTTGAGCAGGAAGGAAAAACGATCACTGTCAATTGTGAAGAGGGAAGTGTCAAAGTGGAAACACCGATTGGCGAGCAGACATTGAAGGCAGGCGAAAGTGTACGCTGTGATGAAAATGAGATCGGCCCTGTTCAGGAAAAAGAAGAACTGCCCGAAGTGCTCGGTTATGAAGATGATCCGCTGGTCAATGTAGTAGCGGATATTCAGCATATATTTGATGTGGAAGTGGTAGGGTGTGAAAAATATAATGAACTGTACTATAACGGAACCATCCTGACGAAAGATCTGCATGAAACATTGAAAAGAGTATTTGGTTCTTTGGGAATCAGTTATCAGTTGAATGGGCAGAAAGTCATTTTGGAATAGACGGAGCGAAAAAAAACTTCCATTTAAAAACGCCCTTCAGAGTACTCTGAAGGGCGTTTTTAAATTAAATCTGTTTTTTCTTTTATTTTTCTTGGTAAAAAAGGAAAGAAAGCTCCTCTTATAAATATAAGGAACGATTTATAAACAGACAATAGTTAGTAGGTGGATGAACTGTCAATGATCAGACAGAATGTGAAGGGGACTGAATTAATAATTAGGTTAAGAATTAAATTGCTTAAGAGGACATGTCTCATGGAAAAAACGAAGAATGATGCCAATTAGTCTTTCAAGAAAGCAATAGCGAACGAATTGGCGGATTATTAAGTGAGTTTAATTTTATTGTTTTCCAAATGCGGGAGAAAACCGGAGGGGTTTCTCCCGCATTGCTGTTGAAAAATATGCAGGCTTTAATCTGCCGGTTTTCTTCTTCCTGCTGTCAGCGCGGCAATGATATACCTTCCCGGAGCTTCTATTTTATTCCAGTTGGTGTTTGACAGCAATTTCCATACGGAGGTTCCCTTTTTTCCATAATCAGACAAGCGCAGAATGCTTTGCATCTCTTTGAGGTTGCTGACCTTATGGTACTTTGCGAAGAAAAATGATGCATTGTTCTTCACCTCAGGTGATGTAATATCCTTCTTTGTAGATTTTGGAGAGCAGTCTGATTAACAGGTATGAAGCTTTGATGCCAAATTTGGCTTCCAGCAGTTCGGGTACATCTTCTTCAAAGAAGTTGGATGTCAAGGGGAAATAAGGTATCCCCGTATATTCTAGGCTCATATTATGTATATATTTATTTGTTGATGTTATACGTTTGCTTTCCATTCCAGCAGATTCTCAATCATAAATCTTCTCCACGCATGTTGTTCCATGTTCCAGTAAACGATTGATTCCTGTTCCTGTGTGATGCGGTATATCCGATGGAAGAATTTTTCATATCCTACCAGCGTTCCTTGTTCCAGGCAGGAAGTTCCGTCTTGCTTGTGGAAAGCAATCATGGCATGTCCGTGTTGCCGGATGGATCTGGAGTGTCCATGAATAATGATTCCTTTGAAAAACAGCTGCAGGTACAAAGTAAAGTAGTCATTTTTTCCTTCGGCGATGCCATTTCTTTTGTGCAGTTCCTCTTTGCTGATAAACTCTTCATTCTGTTGATTTACATTGAGTTTGCATCTCTTGCAAGCATCGCATTCTGATGGTTGCATTTTTTCCTTTTCGGGGGATGATTTTTTCCTCATGTTAACTAATTTATATATATTAAAAAAAACAAAATGTTAATTAAAGCTATACCAACGATGGGGGGACTTATAAAAAGCGATGTTTTTTTGTTCTTTGCCAAATGGTATTATATATAAAATAACTAGTGATGCAAATGATGAGTAAAAATGGATTTAGCCGGTGTGGGGAACTGTACATCGGTCGTTTGCGAAAGGAGGGGCGCTATTCTACGGCGCATGTTTATCAGAATGCCCTTCTTTCTTTTACCAAGTTTTGTGGAGGGTATAGTGTGTCGTTCAGGCAAGTGACGCGTGAGCGTTTGCGGCGTTATGAGCAGCATCTTTACGAATGTGGCTTGAAGCCAAATACGATTTCTACGTATATGCGTATGCTGCGTAGTGTTTACAACCGTGGGGTAGAGGCGGGGAGTGCGCCTTATGTCCCGTATCTGTTTCGCGATGTTTATACGGGAGTGGACGTACGGCAGAAAAGGGCTTTACCTATGTCGGAGTTGCATAAGCTTCTGTATGACGACCCTCAATCGGAGCGTTTACGTCGTACGCAGTCTATTGCTACCCTGATGTTCCAGTTTTGTGGGATGTCTTTCGCTGATTTGGCGCATCTGGAAAAATCGGCTTTGGACAGTGGTGTGCTGCGCTATAATCGTATCAAAACGAAGACTCCTATCAGTGTTGAGGTATTGGATAGTGCTAAGGAGATGCTGGACCAGCTTCGGAACAGGCAGGAGTCCCGTCCGAATTGCCCGGATTATCTGTTCGGGATTCTTCGCGGTGATAAAAAACGGAAAGATGAGCGTGCTTATCGTGAATATCAGTCTGCTCTCCGGAAGTTCAATTATTGCCTGAAGGGGTTAGCAAAAGCCCTGCACTTGAAATCTCCCGTCACGTCTTACACGCTTCGTCATTCGTGGGCCACTACTGCCAAATATCGCGGGGTTCCTATCGAGATGATCAGTGAGTCACTGGGACATAAATCGATCAAGACGACGCAGATTTACCTGAAAGGGTTTGAGTTGAAAGATCGGACGGAAGTAAATCGAAGAATTAATCTTACGCTAAAAAATGTTGTTTAGATAGGATGAAATGATTTAAATTACTGATATACAGTGTTTGTCTGTGTGTGTTACTTCTTAGGTAACGGAATGATTTATGGCGCAAAGATGGACATATTTATGAAAATACGCAAACAAAAATGAAATTATTTTCGGAAAATGAATCAAATGCAGGCATAACTGGCGAATATTGCAATATTCGTGTTATGTCTTTTTTTTATTCTAATTTTTGAAAAACACCTTCACATCTGCTCTATTTCCAAGATAATAGTCATCTTCTCATAGTTTCGTTGAAAAAAGTTCCCTGTTTTGCTTGCCCTCTGTTTGTGAGTTACCTAAGAAGTAACGGAAAAACATGGGGTAAAAAAACATGATTTTAAGAAAAGAGAAATCACTTAATGCTGGGCCTATTTATGGGACAGGGGAAGGCGTAGCACACTCAAAACGCTGGTATGTAGCTTTGGTTCGGATGCACCATGAAAAGAAGGTTTCCGAACGTCTGGACAAGATGGGAATCGAGAATTTCATTCCTGTTCAACAAGAACTCCACCAATGGAGCGACCGTCGTAAGATGATCACCTCTGTTTTACTTCCGATGATGGTCTTTGTACATGTAGACCCAAAGGAACGCATGGAAGTTCTGAGTTTTTCTACTGTCAGCCGTTACATGGTGATGCGCGGTGAGAGTAGTCCTGCTGTAATTCCTGACGAGCAGATGGCTCGTTTCCGTTTCATGCTTGATTATTCCGCGGAATCAGTTAGCATGAACAGTTCCCCTTTGGCTCGTGGCGAACAGGTCCGTGTGATCAAAGGTCCTCTGACCGGATTAGTTGGTGAACTGGTTAATGTGGATGGTAAAAGTAAGATTGCCGTTCGTTTGAATATGCTGGGGTGTGCATGTGTAGATATGCCTATCGGGTATGTTGAACCTGTAAAAACCGTAGTCTGACGAGTCTGGATCATATTTCTATAATGGAATTACAGGATAAAATAATTCATCTTCATAATTTGGCTCATCGTTTACTTCACATCGAATGTTCCGGCAGTTATTTGTATGCCGATGACTTATCCCAATTAAATAAAGATATCCACGATGAAATGAATGAATTATATCCTCTGCGTGGCAACACATTGGAGCAAGATGCTTCTTTATGTCTTGCCCTACTGTTGGGATATAGTGTAAGTATGTATGCCGGTTGGGAAGATGATTTGAAAAGGGACAATATCCTTGTCCGTTCTTTGGAGCTTCTGACAAATCTTCCTCCTTCACCTTTGAAAGATGATTTGCTTACAGTTTGCAAAGAATACGTAAATGTATAAAGTCAGTGGTAAGCACTCATTGGTAAGCGTCCAAAAACGACGTATTGCCCATGATGTTTAACTTCTTTACCTTTGCTCTGTCCCCAAAGTAATAATTATGTGCAGTACTACCGATGTCGAGAAGTTATGATTTCTCTACACTATCGAGGGACAATTTAAGGGAATTTCGATAAGTTCCTATTGTGGTCAGCATGGCATTCCCTATAAGTCATTTTATGGCTGGTTACGCAAACGTCAGACGAAGGTCGTACAGGCCGGAAGGGGCGATTATGAGAATCTACTTCCGCAGACTATAAGTTTCAAATCAAATAATAAATATTAAAAATCGTGTTTCAAGATTTTGGCAGATACCCTCAGACATCTGTCCTAAGTGGTGTATACTAAGTTTTGGACGCTTACATTATTAATCAAAAACATAACTCAAAGTGGGCTACCATACCGTTAAGGTATTATAGTATATAATGAGTTCTTAAAAAAAACGGCATGCTAGTGACTGATAATAAACGTATTGCAAAGAATACTCTCTATCTCTATTTCCGTATGTTTCTCATTATGGCAGTGACTTTATATACTTCACGAATTTATCTTCAAGTGCTAGGAGAAACAGATTTTGGTATTTATAATATTGTAGGAGGCGTTATTGTTTTATTATCATTTGTTAGTAATAGTATGTCTACTTCTACTCAGCGTTTTCTTAATTATGAAATGGGTAAAGGTAATCGGGCGAGGTTAGAGAAGATATTTTCTTCAAGTATGATTGTTTATATCATTTTCTCTTTGGTTTTTCTTGTGATTGGTGAAACTTTGGGATTGTGGTTTCTGAATACACAAATGAATATCCCTCCGGAAAGGATGTCTGCGGCAAATGTGGTTTATCAGTTCACCTTGATAGGTTTTATAACTAATTTGCTTCGTGTCCCCTATAACGCAACTATTATAGCAAATGAAAAAATGAATTTTTATGCTTATTTTAGTATTATAGAAGTCGGGCTGAAACTGGGAATCGCTTTTGTATTGTTAATGTGGGTGGATGTAGATAAGCTAATCATACTTTCCCTATTGAGCTGCATTATTTTTATTATAATTACTTTGATCTATAAAATATATTGTAATCGTCATTTTGTGTCTTCACGTTTTCATTATGTTTGGGATAAAGTAATTTTAAAACAATTATTGAGTTTTTCTGGGTGGAGTCTTCTAGGCAGTGCATCTAATATGGGGGCTAGTCAGGGTGTGAATATTATTTTGAATATATTCTGTGGGGTGAGTGTCAATGCGGCTGTGGGAATGGCTACCCAGTTGATAAATGGGCTAAATCAGTTATGTGGGAATTTTCAACTAGCTTTTACTCCTCAATTGGTTAAATTACATGCTCTGGGACGAAAAGATGAATTTATGAATTTAGTTTTTCGTTCATCCCGTTTTTCTTATTATCTGTTGTTGTTATTGGCAATACCAGCTATGTTCTGCATGGATTTCATTTTATCAGTATGGTTAGATATAGTCCCTCAATATACTGCTGATTTTTGTCGGCTGATTCTGCTATTTTCTTTGATTGATGCTATATCGGCTCCCTTATGGCTGTCCGTACAAGCTGTAGGTAATATTCGCAATTATCAAATCATAATGTCTTTGCTTATTGTATTGAATTTACCATTGGCTTATTGGGCATTGAAGGAAGGCCTGTCACCTTTATCTGTCTGGGGGATAAGAGTAATGATCAATGGAATAATTTACATTGTTCGTATATTCTACCTGAAAGGTTTGCTTCAACTACCTGTATTACGATACTTGAAGGAGGTGGTATTAAGTTCATTAGTCGTTACTTTGCTGACTATCCCAATTCCTTTTTTACTGAACGGAATGTATAGCGGATGGCTAAATTTAGGGATAATAACATTTACTTCTGCGGCAATTATGTTAATAATGGTCTATGTATTTGGTCTAAATAAAGGAGAGAGGTTGTTTATACAAAATAGTATCAAAAAAAAATGTGTTAATGAATAACATATCTTCATTAAAAGATTGCTATGGTTGTGGCGTTTGTGCTGTTGCTTGTCCTAGAAAGGTCATTTCGATATCGCTGAATGCTAATGGATTTTATGTTCCTTTGGTCGTTCATGCGGGGTGTACAGAATGTGGTTTGTGTCTTTCTGTCTGTGCTTATAATGATGATTCTGTTCTGAAGGTAGATCAAAAACAGCCAAAAGCGTATGCTGCGTGGAGTGAAGATTCACAAGTGCGTAGGAAGTGTTCCTCTGGAGGGATTAGCTTTGAAATAGGACGGCATTTGCTTGAGAAAGGTTATAAAGTGTGTGGAGTCAGATATAATGTTAAGAAGAATAGGGCGGAACATTATATTGCTACAAATTTGAAGGAACTGATACCTTCTATCGGAAGCAAATATATACAGAGCTATACAGTGGACGGTTTTGCTGCAGTTAACAAGAAAGAAAAATACTTGATAACAGGAACTCCCTGTCAAATTGATTCTTTTCGTCGCTATATTCGAAAGTTTAAAGCAGAAGATAATTTTGTGCTGATGGATTTTTTCTGTCATAGCGTACCTTCCATGTGGGCATGGCAGAAATATATTCAAATGGTGGAACGTAAGATTGGTAAAATAACCAATGTCTCATGGCGTAATAAACAGACTGGTTGGCATGACAGTTACTCTATTAGCATGGACGGTGAACATTGTGGTGAAAAGATGGATAGGTACGATAGTTATGATATACTAATAAAGGAAGAGAAATATTGTTATAATTCTCGTTTGTCGCAGGGTGATCTTTTCTATCATTTATTTCTTGGAGATTATTGCTGTAATCCAGCTTGTCAGATACAGTGTAAGTACAAATACAATCGTTCAGCTGCTGATATTCGTGTTGGAGACCTTTGGGGGCAAACTTATAGAACCAATGAAGAAGGTGTAAGCGCATTGGTTGCATTTACTGACAAAGGTAAAATGCTGATCAGTCAATTGAAGGGATGTGAGTTAGTAGAGTACCGATTTGAAACAGTTGCGGAGGGACAGATGAAAAAGAATGCAGGAAAGGCATGTACAGCCTCTCTTATGACTGGTCTGTTAAAGAAGTCGTCATATAATATTTCTAATATAAAGATGGTAATATTTATTGAACGATGTCTGAAATTGGTTAAAATGGTTTTAGGTAAAATAATGATACAATAATGAAAGTAGGAATATTGTCAATGCAGAGAGTTCCCAATTATGGTTCCTTTTTACAGGCTTATGCTTTAAAACAGATGCTTTTGGACTGTGGTGCGGACGAGATAGAGTTTATAGATATTGAACAGGGAGAAATCGTTTTTAAAAATACAATATTTTTACGGGCATGGCATCTCGTTCAACATTTGTATAAAGGAACTTTAGCTCAACGCTATGAATTGAAGGCTTGGGATAAAAGGAATGCAGAACAATTTGCTTCATATAACTCTCTTTTAGGTATTAGTAATAATAGAAATAGCAAGGGGGAATGGGACTTAGTAGTTATAGGTAGCGATGAAGTCTTTAATTGCTGTCAAATGTGTTCATGGGGGTTTTCCTTACAGCTGTTTGGGCAAATAGAAGGAGCAAAGAAAGTTGTATCTTATGCTGCTTCATTTGGATATACTACATTACCTATGCTTCAAAAGCATAATATGGCAGATAAAATCTCGCATGCGATGCAAACAATGTCATCTATTTCTGTACGGGATGATAATTCATCACAAATAGTAGAGCAGCTAATAGGAAAAAAGCCTATGATGCATTTAGATCCTGTATTGGCTTTTGGATATCAGAAAGAGATAGCGGGGTTGTCTCTTCCTGAGTTTTCTGATTACGTGCTTATCTATTCTTATAATGGACGAATTAAAACAGAGGAAGAGATACAGGCAATTGTCGCATTTGCGAGCAACCATAATAAACGCTTATTTTCTCTTTATTGTCATTATGATTGGTGCGATAATGAACTGATACCAAATTCTCCTATTGAGATCTTATCTTTCTTCAAAGGAGCGGATTATGTGATAGCGGATACTTTTCATGGTACTATCTTTTCTATTATTACTCATAAGCGCTTTTGCACATTGGTACGTTCGAATAATCGGCAAAAGTTAAACTCATTGCTCGTATTCCTCCATTTACAAGAACAATTGGTGGAATCGCCTGAAGCTATTGCTAATGCATTGTCGCATGATATAAATTACGCAGTAGTATCTTCTGTTTTGCAGGAAGAACATGATAGGACTATTGAGTATTTAACGCAGTGTATTTTAAAATATAACTAGCATTAAATATTAGAGATAAAATAATTTGTAATGAAGCGAAAGAAGAGTATCCTATTTATTATGGGAAAACTGGATAGCGGAGGGGGGTCGAAAAGTATGCTTAACTTGCTCAATGTAATTGATAAAGAGGGGTATAATATCTCTCTGTTGCTGATAAATACAACTGGTGTTTTTACGAATAATGTGCCTAAAGGAGTTGAAGTGTTGATGGATAAGCGACTCACGGCACTAACAAATGGAGTACGTGGAGTGGCGGAATTGATGAGATGGGGATATTGGGGGCTTGCGTTGGCTTCTTTATTCAAATTGTTTTTGGCTTCCATTAGTAAGGTATATGCTGGCTTGTGGTTGGCAAAGATAATGCCTTGTATTGTAGAGCGACCATTTGATCTTATTATAGACTATGGAGGTCAGCATCAATTGTATTATATGGTAAATAAGCTAAATGGAAAGAAAAAAATAACATTTTTTCATAGCGATTATCATAAGTGGAATTACTATGAAAGGGCTGATCGGCAGTATTTGGCTCATGTTGATAGGATATATACAATTTCAGAAACTTGTGTAAATGCGCTACGAGAGGTCTTTCCGGAATATGCAGACAAAGTGCGATTGATGGAGAATATATTGTCGCCTACACTAATTGTAGGTCTTGCTGATGAACCTTGTGCATTGAAAAATCATCAATACTTATTTGTTTCATTGGGGCATGTGTGTCGAAGTAAAGGTAGCGATTTGGCTTTACGCGTAGCCGGACAACTGCAGCGTAACAAGGTCGACTTTGAATGGTGGTTCATAGGCAATATGAGTAAAGATTGCGACTACTTCCAGTTAGCAAAAGAAGAGGATGTGACCGACCGTGTGAAATTCTTAGGTATACAGAACAATCCTTATCCTTATTTGAAAAAAGCAGACATTGTGGTGCATTTGTCGCAGTATGAAGGGAAATCTATTGCTTTAGATGAAGCTAAATTATTATGTAAGCCTATAGTTGTAGCAAACTATTCAACTGTGATAGATCAATTCACTGATCATCTAAATGGGTCTATTTGTGAAAGAAATGTTGAAAGTGCTACGAAAGCAATAATAGAACTTCTTGAAAATGAAATTTTGAGACAAAATTATATTGAATATTTGAAGTCTCATATTAAAGATAATAGTGAGGAAATAACTAAAATATATAATTTGATTCGTGATAATTAGAAATGGAATTATACCTCATGTATATATTTAAGATCATACTTTATTACTTTTTGATATATGCTGCGTATAGAGTAGCTTTATCAAAGTATAAGGTTGGTGCAAGGCTTTCTTGGCCTAGTATTATATTGTTTAGTTTAGCTTTTGGATATTATGCCATATTGGTGGGGAATCCAGAATTGAGTGCTGACCGTAGAAATTACGCTATACGCTATGTCGATCCATCTTGGAATGTTAGTCAAACAGAGTCATATGGCTTAAATTGGACGTATGAGGTATTAAGACCTATATCTTTAAATCCCGATTTCTTGTTTTTTTCTTTTGAAGGTTGCTATATTTTTTTGACACTAGTAGTATATCGCTATTATAGAAATATGCATCCAAAATCTCTTTTGATTCTATTATGTTCTTTATATCCAATATTTGGCTTTTACGGATTGAAACAGGCAATTTCTCAAGCCTTGGTTGCTATCGCTTTTATGATACAATTTAATAATTCTGATATCAAAAGTGATATACCTATAAAACCTAGAAGGAAGTATTTGTATCTTGGGTTGTTGTCCATAACTTTTTATGTAGGTGCTATGTTATTTCATGAAGCAGCTTATTTGCCTTTTGTGATATTTGTTGCTTTCTTCTTTTGGGAAATTAGACTTGTGAGGGTATTAACTTTGGGAGGTGTATTTGTCGGACTAATTTGGGGAATTGTAGCTTTGAATTTTTTTTTAAATAGTGTCGGGAAATTTTCGGAAGTTTTGAGTAGGCAAACTGAACATTATATAGAAGGCGTTGATGGATTTAACGCTGGTATTTTGACTATTTTTAAAGGATTCCCTTTTTATATCATAAGTTACATTGGCATTAAATATCGCAAGTATTATTCTAATGTAATGAGAGATTATGATAAGTATTTGTTGTGCACAATATTCGTTTCTGCGATGGTTTTGTTATCGGCGATTAATTATTGGTTCTTTCGTTTTTCTCTTTATTTCTATTTTCCAACATTTATTTTTGCTTATAACCTTCGTCAAGAAATGCTTATGCGTGGGTATGGTGTGAGATGGTATGGGTGGGTGTTTGCTATTACATTACTATTGTCTATTAAGGAAATGATTCAATTTTATTTTTTATATAATGGCGTATGATTACAGTATTTACTCCAACCTATAATAGGGCATATTCTTTGCCTAACTTGTATGATAGTTTGTGCAAGCAAAGTTTTGTAGATTTTGAATGGTTATTGATTGATGATGGTAGTACGGATAATACTCAAGAACTTATCAAACAGTGGGAACTCGAACGAAAAATCAAGATTCGTTATTTGTTTCAGCCGAATAGTGGAAAGCATGTTGCTATTAATAAGGGGGTTAAAGAAGCTGAAGGTGAAATCTTTTTTATTGTTGATAGTGATGACTATATAATTTCCGATGGGTTGAAAAAGATTAATGCCATATTCAGAGATATATCTGATGATGACGATTTTGCAGGAATATCTGGAATAAAAGTTCAAGTTAATGGAGATTCTGTATCAACAGGTTGGAAAGAAACGATAATAGACACTAATGCATTAGATATAAGATACAAATATGGAATAACGGGGGATTTGGCTGAAGTTTTTAAGACCAAAATTCTTGAAAAATATCCATTTCCAGTTGTAGTCGGAGAACGATTTTGCACGGAAGCATTAGTCTGGAATCGCATCGCTTTGAAATATAAATTGCGTTATACACAAGAACCTTTATATGTTTGTGAATACCGTGCAGATGGCTTAACTGCAAACTCTATAAGAATTCGTCGAAAATCACCCCAGTGTACAGCACTCTTTTATTCGGAACTTTCTCATATGCCAATTCCTTTGTTACAAAAGTTGAAGGCTCAAATAAATTATTGGAGATTTACCCATGATATTTCTTTAACTAGAATCAAGGAGTTGAAAATGAATATGTTTTTATCATTGTTGATGAGTCCGTTGGGCTTAATACTTCGTTTGAAAGATCAAAACAACTTATGAGAATATTACATATTATTACCAACCTGCAAACAGGAGGGGCAGAAAAACTGATGGTAGATCTTCTACCTCGTCTTCGAGATTTTAATAATGATGTTGAATTATTGTTGTTTGATGGGAGTCATACACCTTTTTATTATTGGCTGGAAAAAGAGGGAATAAAGATTCATTCTCTCGGAGTGATAAAAAATGTATATCATCCAATATATCTCTTTCGTCTTTATTTCTTTTTGAAAAAACATAAATTTGATATTGTGCATACGCATAACACGGCTCCGCAATTATATAGTGCTGTTGTTAGCTGCTTTTATCACATTACACTTTGTACAACAGAACATAGTACCTGTAATCGTCGGCGTGCTTGGAAATATTATACACCCATTGACCGATGGATGTATTCACGTTACAAAGAGATCATTTGTATTTCGGATGCAGCGGAAGCAAATATAAGAGAGCACTTGAAGAAAAAAGTTCAAAATATCTACACGATATATAATGGGGTAGATATTAATAAGGTAACTTCAGCATCTACAAATACAGATTTGAGGGAGCACAATAAACGGTATGTTTTGATAATGGTTGCTCGTTACACATATCAGAAAGATCAGGATACATTGATACGGGCAATGGCTTTACTTCCTAAAGAGGATTATGAATTATGGCTAGTGGGTGATGGAGAAAGGAGATCAATACTGGAAAATCTCTGTAAGGAACTAAATGTAGATGACCGTGTACGTTTTTTGGGGATTAGGATGGACGTTCCGAGTTTGCTGAAAGCTGCTGATATTGTAATTATGTCATCGCATTTAGAGGGTTTATCGCTTTCTAATATCGAAGGAATGTCTGTTGGTAAACCGTTTATAGCGAGTGATGTAGATGGACTGAGGGAAGTGACAAAGAATTATGGTATTCTATTTCCACATCAAGATGCAGAGGCTTTGGCTAAGGCTATTACTGAATTAATGAGAAATTCTGAACTCTATGATTCTACTGCGGCTCGTTGTAAAAAACGTGCCTTACAGTTTGATATTAGTGTAATGGCTAAAAAATATAACGATAGGTATTGCCGTCTTTTAAAATTGAAATAATGAATCTTGTGTAAGCGCTTTATTATAGCTACACAGTGAGCACTTACCTTATAATTAGTCAAACGATGAAACTTCTTTTCTGTGATAATACAATATGGGGACTGATTAACTTTCGTGAAGCAGTCTTTCGGCATTTTCATGAACAAGGATATGAGATTGTGCTTGTGGCACCATCGGATGAAAAAACACGGATGAAAACTGTTGTGCCTGATTATGTGCGTTTTGTGCCTGTCTACTTAGAACGTGCGGGACGAAACCCTCTTACTGATGTGAGCTATTTATTGTGCCTCTTGCGAATTTATCAAAGAGAACGACCGGATTGGATATTTCATTATACCATCAAACCAAATATTTATGGTACACTGGCTGCTCGGCTTTTAGGTATCCGTAGTGTAGCTATGGTGGCAGGGTTGGGGTATACTTTCGCTAAGCAGGGGTTAACTGGTAGTATAGCTCGTGCGCTCTATCGTTTTGCTTTGCGTTATGCCTGTCGGGTGTTCGTTCTGAATGAAGAAAATCTTAACACACTAATAACTCATCATATAGCTTCTGCTGCGAAATTAGTATTACTTAAAAGTGGTGAAGGGGTGGATACAGAATTGCTACAAGAAGGTAAAATAGAGAAATATGACAGGCGCACCACATTTCTTATGGTGGCACGTGTGCTTTATGATAAGGGATATACTGAATTTGTAGAAGCAGCCCAGTTATTGAAAACAAAAGGTGTAAATGCTGATTTCTGCTTATTGGGACCTATAGATGAGTGTTATCCTAATGCTGTAGGTCAAGAGATAATCGATGCGGATGTGATTGCGGGACGTATTCGTTATCTAGGTTTTTCCACTCAACCGCTCAATATTATGAGACAGCCTGGGACTGTAATAGTACTGCCATCGTATCATGAGGGTATGAATCGTTCGCTGATGGAAGCATGCGCTTTGGGTAAACCCATAATAACGACTGATATTCCCGGTTGTCGCGAAATAGTAGAAGAAGGAAAAAATGGTTTTGTGATCCCTACAAAGAATAGCGAAGCTTTGGCGGCTGCTATGATGAAGTATCTTGAACTTGATGGTACGCAAAAAATACAAATGGGACATGAGAGTCGCCGTGTTGCTATAGAACGTTATGATATACGTTATGTGATAATGGAATATGAGAAAATAATTGGAATGAGTGAATTATTACAGTGAATTATTATTAGGAGGTATGGAACTACTAGGTTAGCATCCGAATAACAAATTTATATACATATTAAATAAGGGTTATGAGAAAAGTCAACAAATGGATGAGCTTATTGCTGTTTCTTTTTGTGTTTGCAGTATGTCAGTCTTATAAAAAAGTATCTTATTTACAATATGCTGAAGTAGTAGTGGATAGAGTGCAAAATGAACAACAGTATGTTTTGTGAATCGTGTAATTACAGATACGATGAAGATGTTATAGAGAAAAAGTGATTACTTGTAAATATAGTTTTTATATAACAATGGGTATGAATGTTATTTTTATAATGATAGCTTTTGGTATTTCCACTTATATTGCCTGGCTTATCATTCCGCGTATATTATTGATATCATTTCGTAAAAAACTGTTTGATATTCCTGATGAACGTAAGGTTCACAAACATGCAATTCCTCGATTAGGCGGAGTCTCTTTCTTTCCTACGATATTATTTTCCTGTTGCTCTGTGCTGGTTATCCGGACATTAATGGGATATGGTATATCGACTTTGTCTGCGTCTTATATTTTACCAGAGTTTTTGGTATTGATCTGTGGGATGGTTCTTTTATATCTGACAGGTATTGCAGATGATCTTGTCGGGGTGCGTTATCGTCAGAAGTTTGTAATCCAGATTATTTGTGCCTGTTTATTCCCGGCTGTAGGTCTTTGGATCAATGATTTTTATGGGTTGTTCGGCATTGACTTACTTCCTGCTTGGTTTGGTATTCCTTTCACAATATTGACAATTGTTTTTATAACGAATGCAATAAACCTGATTGACGGAATTGACGGTCTTGCTTCCGGGCTTAGTAGCGTAGCTCTTTTAATCTTTGGTTTTCTGTATATCGAGAAAGGATTATGGATTTACAGCATGTTTGCTTTTAGCACTTTCGGGGTTTTGGTTCCTTTTTTTTATTATAATGTTTTTGGTAGTGCTGAGCATGCCCGTAAGATATTTATGGGAGATACCGGAAGTCTCACTTTAGGTTATATTCTAAGCTTTCTTGCTATCAAATATAGTCAGAATACTGATTTTATTCCTATCACACAAGGTGCTTTTTTGATAGCTTTTAGTACATTAATTGTTCCGGCTTTTGATGTGGTCCGTGTTGTCATAGTTCGGATCTACCATGGTAAAAGCCCATTTGAACCAGATAAGAATCATATTCATCATCAATTTTTGGCGATGGGATTTACCGTGCGTAAGTCAATGCTTTTGATTCTTTTAATATCATGTGTGCTTAGTGGACTGAATATATTATTAATGCCTAATGTTAATAATACGATTCTACTGATAGGAGACATTATAGTTTGGATAGGCTTGAATTTGTGGTGGTTTAGAATATGTTCAGGTAATCGTGATGGGAAAACAGAATAAAATATGTTTTGTAAGAAGTTCTAATAATAACAGTAAAAGTAAGATGAATAAATCTTTTTTAATCGTGTTGCTGGCTTTTGCACTGGTCAGTTGCCAGTCTTATAAAAAAGTACCCTATTTGCAGGATGCTGAGGTAGTGTTGTATGGAGTTCAGAATGAACAGTTGTATGATGCAAAGATCATGCCTAAAGACTTGTTGACGATTGTGGTGTCATGTACAAGTCCGGAGTTGGCGGCCCCTTTTAATCTGACAGTTGCCACGCAAAATAATATTGCTTTGAATTATACCACCACTCAACCTGCTTTACAACAATATTTGGTGGATAATGAAGGTAAGATAAATTTCCCGGTTTTGGGTGAATTGCATGTGGGAGGATTAACCAAGAAGGGCACTGAACAAATGATTGTAGAGAAACTGAAGCCTTATATAAAGGAAACTCCTATTGTAACCGTACGAATGGTGAATTATAAAATTTCAGTTATTGGAGAAGTCGCCCGCCCCGGTACCTTTACTATCTCGAACGAAAAAGTGAACTTGCTGGAAGCATTGGCCATGGCAGGTGATATGACTGTATATGGATTGCGTAATGACATAAAATTAATAAGAGAGGATGCTAACGGTAAACAGGAGATTATTCCGTTGGACTTAAATAAGGCTGAGACAATCCTTTCTCCCTATTATTGGCTGCAACAGAATGATATAGTCTATGTAACACCTAACAAAGCTAAAGCACGTAACTCTGATATCGGAAGTAGTACTAGTTTGTGGTTCTCTGCCACCTCTATTTTGATATCCATTGCCAGTCTATTATATAATATCTTAAGATAACATTCGTAACAATGAAAGAGGAACTAACAAACGAAAAACTGCGCGAAGCAGATGATAAAGAAATAGATATTCAGGAATTGCTTTTTAAATATCTGATTCACTGGCCTTGGTTTGTAGGGGCAGTGATAGTATGTTTGATTTCTGCTTATATTTACTTATATGTTGCTACTCCTGTATATAACATTTCTGCTACAGTCCTGATCAAAGATGATAAGAAAGGAGGAAGTTCAAACAATGTAGCCGGATTGGATGAATTGGGGCTTAGTGGATTGATCACTTCTTCGCAAAGTATAGACAATGAAATAGAAGTGTTGCGTTCTAAAACTCTGGTGAAAGAAGTAGTCAACTACTTAAATTTATATGTTACTTACCAGGATGACGATCAAATTCCTTCGAAAGAGTTGTATAAGACATCTCCTGTACAGGTTAATATGACTCCACAAGAAGCGGAAAAATTGAAAACAAAGGTCGTTATTGAAATGGTACTGCACCCACAAGGAAGTTTGGATGTAAATGTGAAAATGGAGGATAAAGAAATTCAAAAGCATTTTGAAAAACTGCCTGCCATCCTTCCTACTAATCAGGGAACACTTTCTTTCTTTCAGACTACGGATTCTATATCTTCGAAGAAAAATGAAGAAGTGGGTTCTCCTGTTCAAGATATGCGACATATCACAGCTACCATTAGCCAGCCTATGAATGTAGCCAGAAGATATTGCGAGAATCTATCTATTGAACCTACCTCGAAGACTACCTCTGTAGTAACGGTCTCTTTAAAAAACTCCAGTTTGCAGCGCGGGCAGGATTTTATCAACCAGCTGCTCGAGATGTACAATCGTAATACCAACAATGACAAGAATGAAATAGCGCAGAAAACGGCTGAGTTTATCGATGAGCGAATTGGCATTATTTCAAAAGAGCTGGGAAGTACGGAAGCGGATCTGGAGACTTTTAAACGTGATGCGGGAATCACAGATTTGAGTAGTGATGCACAGATTGCTCTGACCGGTAATGCTGAATATGAAAAGAAACAAGTCGAAAATCGTACGCAAATTAGCTTAGTGGAAGATTTGAAGAAATATTTAGGTCATAATGAATATGAGATATTGCCCAGCAATGTTGGTCTGAAAGATATTACTCTTGCCGCACAGATTGACCGATACAATGAAATGCTTATTGAACGTAAACGCCTGCTTCGTACTTCCACCGAGAATAATCCGGCCATCATCAATCTGGATACTAGTATTCGTGCCACGAAAGCGAATGTTCAGGCTACTTTGGAAGGTACATTACAAGGATTGTTTATCACTAAAGCTGATCTTGATCGGGAAGCCAAACGTTATATGCGTCGTATCAGTGATGCTCCGGGGCAAGAGCGTCAGTATGTGAGTATAGCCCGTCAGCAGGAAATAAAGGCGGGATTGTACTTGATGTTGTTGCAAAAGCGTGAGGAAAATGCCATTATGCTGGCTGCTACTGCGAATAATGCGAAGATTATAGATGATGCCATTGCCGATGTTATTCCTGTATCTCCTAAACGAAGTGTTATTTATTTGGCTGCACTGTGTTTAGGTATTGCGATACCTGTTGTTGTTATTTATATGATTGATCTGACGAAGTTCAAGATCGAAAGTCGTGCTGATGTGGAAAAACTGACTAGTGTTCCGATTGCGGGGGATATCCCTTTGACGGATGAAAAGAATACAAAGGAGGGTTCTATTGCTGTATTCGAGAATCAGAATAACCTGATGAGCGAAACTTTCCGTAACATTCGAACGAATATCCAGTTTATGCTTCAGAATAATAAGAAAGTAATCCTCGTGACTTCAACAGTGAGTGGTGAAGGTAAATCGTTCACTTCGGCCAACTTGGCTATCAGTCTTTCTTTATTGGGAAAGAAGGTGGTGATTGTAGGTCTTGATATTCGCAAACCGGGACTGAATAAAGTTTTTAATCTTTCGAGCAAGGAGAAGGGGATTACTCAATATCTGGCAAATCCGGAAATGGACTTGATGAGTTTGGTACAGTTATCTGATGTGAATAGGAATCTGTATATTCTTCCGGGTGGAACCGTTCCTCCCAATCCTACGGAGCTATTGGCACGGGATGGACTGGACAAGGCTATTGAGATTTTGAAGAAGAATTTTGATTATGTCATCCTTGATACTGCTCCTATCGGTATGGTAACGGATACTTTATTGATTGGTCGTGTGGCGGATTTATCAGCGTATGTATGCCGTGCCGATTATACGCATAAAGCGGAATACACACTGATTAATGAGTTGTTCCATGAACAGAAGTTGCCTAATCTTTGTACCATTATTAATGGCGTAGACCTGAAGAAGAGAAAATATGGTTACTACTATGGCTATGGCAAGTATGGCAAGCATTATGGCTATGGTAAACGTTATGGATACGGATATGGTTATGGCCAAGAAAAGTAAGTTCGTTTTGAGTAATTAAGCATTATTTTTTGGAAATTTGGTGATAAAGGCTTTACTTTATGATACTAACTGAAGAGAAATGAAAACATTACCGGAATATATCACATTATTACAAAGCTATATGCAACAAAATGCATCTAAGTATGGCATCTTGCGTATGGGGATATTTGGTTCTGTAGCTCGTAACGAGCATACAGATGTTAGTGATGTTGACGTTTATGTGGAAGGGCAACTTCATGGATTCTTTGCTTTGGCTGGTATAAAGCAGGATTTGGAAGAACTGTTAGGTTGCAAAGTCGATATTGTTCGCTTGCGAGACAAGATGGATTCATTTCTACGTGAAAAAATACTAAAGGAGGGCATTTATGTATGACACTCTGATTGCTTATCATACCTTGGAGCTGATACGGGACTCTTTCTTGTTGAGTGACAGTGGTATGATGAAATTTATCGTATTTGCGATGAGGATATTTTACAGCTGCACCAAGTAATAACACGGATAATGACTTACAAAGTCTTAAATAACTCTTATTACAACTCCTTATATTCCTCTACACAAGGGTAGCAGGGGCACTCCTTAAGAGGATTCAAATCACGATGCCCCACTATCAGCGCTTTTGGAAAATATTTCTTTAGCTCACGGAGCAGAGCTAACAACGATCCCCGTTGCTCTAGCGTACGTGTATCCTTAGTCCGTCCGTCAGCATCCAGTCCTCCTTCATAACAGATTCCTATAGAATGTGCGTTATGATTCCGGCAATGTGCTCCTACCTTTTCTAACGGTCGTCCCGGATGTATTTCCCCATCACGTGTGATGTAGAAATGATAACCGATATCACGGAATCCCCGATGTCGGATGTGATCCTGTCGGCAAGCCTCCGCCGAGAGGGCTTTTCCCTCCGGCGTGGCACTGCAATGAATGATAATCAGTGTGATGGTCCGCATAAGTTTACATACAGCTTTGTACTCCTATCAAACCACCTACGGCAGTAGCGACAGTGATGATTACTTTGATAATGAAACTCCATACGGATCGTGATGATGAATTACTCATAGGTTTTGATTTTTAATGAAAAAAATATTGATTTTTAATGAGTCTTTAGCTTATCACAGCTAAAGACTTTGCCAGTGTTCAGGTTATGACTTAAACAGTCGGGTCCGGTGCTTCTTCGTCTCCTTCGTCCGGATTAGGTTTCGGATCGGGAGTGTTGCCTGACCCGGAACCTCCTCCGGGCGTTGTCGGTTTCTGATACTCCGCCTGTTGTTTCAGCTGGCTGTCGAGCTTCAGATTGGTTGTTGATAAGTTTCCTGTGGCACGTGCTTTGAGCCGCATACCTGTGATGTTCTTCTCCAGCGAGAACTCTTCCAGCGTTTCGGCAGCCTTGCTGCGGATTCCTACACCGAAGATGGCTAGATCATCAATTTTCACACTTTTGCCGTCGAGCAGCAGTTCCTTGATGCAGTCCACCATATCAGTGAGCACGCCTTTGATCACCCCACTGGAATACGGTGAATTGTGTTTCGACATGTGTTCCGCAAGTTTGGCAAGGTCGAATGTCTCGTCGCTTACCGCCCGGGCGAACCATTTGCCCGCATTCAAGCCTTTCTTCTGTTGGTTCTGATAAATTTTGTAACGAATCATAAAATAATAATTTTAAAGAGTTAAACATACTTTCGTGAGGATTTCTCCCTTTCGATGACACAAAGATAGTATGCTGTAACTCGGAAAAATCGGTTGTGTACAGTGACAGTCGGTAATGTGCAATTGTTGTCAGTTATAGTCTGTTATTCCCTGATAAAACGTAGGTAATGTGAATATATTTTGTTACTTTTGTGACTGTAAAACAGAAACTTATTTGTCATGATAGAATTCAAAATACGTGCTTATGGTCGTATGGAACTGGCACAGCTTTATTCTCCCGAACTTACCGGCATTGCCGCTTACCGCAAAATGAATAAATGGATTGTTCGCTGCCCCGGTCTTCAGGAACGTTTGCTCGATCTGGGCTATCAGCCGCAGCACCGTTCTTACACTCCGCTGGAGGTAAGGGTGATAGTGGATGCGTTGGGAGAACCCTAGCTAAAGCTATGCTTTACGACTTCTAAAGCTAAGCTTTATGGGTTCTAAAGCTTAGCTTTAGCTAATACAAAACGCTATACTCTGATTTTCATAAAATAACGATAAAAGACGATGTTATCAACAGGTACAGTAGGTACACTTTTCCGGCCCTTCCCTAACACACGCACACGCGTGCGTGCGCGTAAGTACCTTTACCGTCAAGATTGACAATCAGTCCCTGTTTTACCAGTCGTTTCAGCCAGGTGAGGGCAGTGTTGGGCTTGATTCCCATAGTCGTAGCCTGCTCCACTAACTGTGCACGGGTAAATTGGATACCCAGTGCCTCAAAGAATGCGTCACGGTCGGCATTGGCCCTATGGCTGACTTCTGAAGGAGGAAGGAAAGACAAGATATGCGTGGCATGCTGATAGAGTGGTTTCACAAGGTTCAGCACAGCCTTAAAATCTTCGGGAGTGATTGTCATATCCCAACGGGTAATGATACCGTCTTTGATATTATCAGCAGCGATTTCCTTGTCCGGTGTAAGCAGGGGGTGAGAAGATGCCTGGTATTGATACGGCTGAGGATTTTCAAGAGCACGAAGCATGGCCACTACTGACATGATACGGCAGATGTTGACAGCCATTCGGGCGATGGAACTGTTCATTTCTCTGCCATTGGCAATCGTTGACCGGGTGAACAGTTCGGAAAAGAGATCATTGAACTCCTGTTTCTGTTCATCCGTGAGCCGGAGTGTGTGGAGACCATGTTCCTTGAGTAAGTTCAATAGCTTGTTCCATTCCAGACCAATGGCGGTGAAGATGGCTTCCAAGTCTATTTCGTTTTCGTCAAACTGATTGATCCATTGATAGATACCGTGCATATAATAGAACAGCTGGCGTGAAAAAAGTCCGTTCTCTACTGAAGGAATGAGTGGTTTCACCTGTGCGGGTGTCCCCGAAAGCAGGAGAGAGAGGTAACTTTTCTTGTTTTCCCGGTACTCCTGATTGGTACGTCGGTTGTATGCTAACCAGTCATGGTCGAATGCTCTGCGAAGCGTCTCACTCCAGTGACCGTATTCCGAACCGATGGCGGTAGAGATCGTATCCGCCTCGGTTTCGCAGATGAGGCCTGTTCCGTTGTTATCCATAATATTTTGAAGGATACCGGTACCGGTATTGTTGCCGGAAATGAGGAACATTCTGTTTAAAGGCATTTCGGGGATTTCCGCTTTGGCACGCTCTTTGCCCATCATTTCGTAGGCGACTTTTGCCTTTTTGTAGGCATTCATCTCTTTTTCCACTTGTTGGCGGATATCATCGTGGATAGGCATAACGAGCAGGCGGATGAGTGATAGTACTCCCTTGCCCGAGGCTGCCGGAGCTACAATGAAGGATTGCATACAGGGCGATTGGTATTTGCCGGCATAATGACATCTCACGTATCGTTCCATGGTGGCGCCCAGAGCAGTCAATGCTCCGAGCAAGAGTACGTCTTTTTGAGTGACGGTAGTGCCATAACTTATGATGCGCAGCAGTAGCTTCGGCCAGTCTTCTAAGGTGAAAGTGGGTAATGGGTGATGCGGGTCGCTGCCTTCCAGCAGTTCTTCTGATTCACTCTTTTCTTCTTCCACCTTATTATACACGTGCGCGTGTGTGGAAAAATTGTGCGGTGAACTTTCTGTACCTACTGTACCCGTCCGGTTGTTCATAACTTCCTTCCGGGCTTCCTTGCAGATTTTTACTCCTGTCGATTCAGCGAGGTGAAAGGCCGTTCCGAGATGTATTGCTCCCTGCTGTTTCGTGAGTGCATTGGAAAACATTCGTTCGGCATGGGCGGATTGATACTTGGCGGAAATCCGGCACAGGCGATGAAAAAACTCCCGTCCTGCTTCACCACAGTCCGTTGCGATGGCGAATGCTAATTGTACATACTCGGCGTAAGTGGGTGCAATGTCGGCACCTGCTGTTTCAACTGCTTCGGTGAGGAGGCGTAAGGATTCAATATCGGTCATTTTTTTTATTGATAATGGATAATTGATAGTTCATCGTTGATTATTCAAGATGGATCGTTTAATATTCTCTGAATAGTGCTTGTGGGTCATGGCTGAGGAAGCAGGCTCTTACGATGTCTTTGCCGGAGGTGTCTACGGCTTTTTGAACTGTTTCGATGGAGCTATTCATTTCTGATCCGTAGGTCATTTCTACGTATTGCATTGCCCAGTTCATGCTCTCTCTTACGTTCCGGCTCTGATCGTCTGTGTACAGCTTGCTGTAAGGTACGAATGTTTTCACACCCCGGCTGCTGGGACTGATAAATGCGAGTACAGGGCGGAGGAAAGGATCGTCGAACAGTGTACGACGCATTTCTACGGCTTTCTGATAGGAGTCGAGGTTATCTATATCTACCACAACGAGGCCGGACGGTGATGTGAAGAATTTACTACTTCGGCGGCTGAATATGCCGCATGGGGTTACGTAGGGGAGTAAAGAGACTTTTGCCATTCGCAGGTCTCCGGTACTGCGTACCTGTGTGGTCAGTACTTTGAGATTTTCATTGCAGGTGATCATCTGATATACTTGCTCTACTGAGACTTCGCAGAAGGGAGTGAGTGTGGCGGGGGTAACGGTTTGTCCTTGTTCGTTCCTGATGGGAGCAATCGGGGGCATGAAATAAGACATTCTGAAAAAGTTTTGCATAGAATACTTCTATTAGGGCGTTTAATAAATGACTTTGATTTTCAAAGCATGGTGCGAAAGTAAGACAAATAAAATAAGTCGAGTTCAGATATGTCTGAAGTAGTGTGAAAATGTTTAATATATAAGACGTGTTTTTAACTAATAATAAGAAAAATGGAAAATAAAATTGTGCATCCTAAACTCGGTGAGTTTATTGAAGAGGTGCTTAAAGTAGCGCATGTGAATCTTTCAAAAATGTGTCATGAGATACATATGGGACCTGCTACTTACCAAAAGGTAAAAAAGGGGAAGAAAAAGATCTGATTCATTATGAGCGTATTCTTGAATATTATTATAGGACTCGCACCGAAGAAGAGTTTTTGGAGAAAGTGAATGAGTGGGCAAAACTTTATATTCGGTGCAAGAAGGGGCAGGATGATATTTGATATCTTACGATTTATACTTTTTTATTCCTCTCTTAATTTGTTTTATCACAAATATTTGGTATTTTCGGACGTTTTTTGGACAAACGACTTGAATTACTAATAGTTTATTATATGGAAAATATCGAAACAGCGATCCTGCTGATGGTGGTCGGCATGGCTACCGTATTTGTTATTCTGCTGATTGTGATTTATTTAGGTAAGTTACTGATTACTCTTGTCAACAAGTATGCTCCCGAAGAAGTGGTTCCTGCGAAGAAGGAAGCGCTACAAGGTCCTGCGCCTATTCCGGGTAATATAATGGCGGCTATCACAGCAGCTGTGAATGTGGTGACATTAGGAAAAGGAAAGATTACAAAAGTAGAAAAGTTATAAACCTATCAAAAGTATATCATAGAAAAACATGAAAAGAGAAGTTAAGTTTAGTCTGGTTTTCCGAGATATGTGGCAATCTGCCGGAAAATATGTACCTCGTGTAGACCAACTCGTAAAGGTAGCTCCTGCCATCATTGAAATGGGCTGTTTCGCCCGTGTAGAAACAAATGGCGGAGGTTTTGAGCAAGTGAATTTATTGTTTGGTGAAAACCCGAATAGAGCCGTGCGCGAATGGACGAAGCCGTTCCACGAAGCCGGCATACAGACACACATGCTCGACCGTGCATTGAACGGACTCCGTATGAGCCCCGTTCCGGCAGACGTCCGCAAGTTGTTCTACAAAGTAAAGAAAGCACAAGGCACAGATATCACCCGTACATTCTGCGGATTGAACGACGTACGCAATATCGCTCCTTCCATCACGTATGCCAAAGAGGCAGGCATGATCTCACAGTGTTCACTCTGCATCACCCATTCGCCGATCCACACGGTAGAGTACTACACCAATATGGCGTTAGAACTTATCAAGCTGGGGGCGGACGAGATTTGCATCAAAGACATGGCAGGTATCGGCCGCCCCGTTTCATTGGGCAAGATCGTGGCCAATATCAAAGCGGCACATCCTGAAATTCCTATTCAGTATCATAGTCATGCCGGTCCCGGTTTCAACATGGCAAGCATCCTCGAAGTATGCGAAGCCGGTTGCGACTACATTGACGTAGGTATGGAACCGCTTTCATGGGGTACGGGACACGCCGATCTTCTCAGCGTACAGGCTATGCTGAAAGATGCCGGATATCAGGTACCGGAAATCAATATGGAAGCCTACATGAAAGTGCGTGCGCTGATTCAGGAATTTATGGATGACTTCCTTGGCTTGTATATCAGCCCAAAGAACCGTCTGATGAACTCGCTGCTGATCGGTCCGGGACTTCCTGGCGGTATGATGGGTAGTCTGATGGCTGACCTCGAATCGAATCTGGAATCTATCAACAAGTATAAAGCCAAACATAACCTGCCGTTTATGACACAGGATCAGTTGCTGATCAAGCTATTCAACGAAGTGGCGTATGTATGGCCCCGCGTCGGTTATCCTCCATTGGTAACTCCGTTCAGCCAGTACGTGAAGAACCTTGCCATGATGAATGTGATGGCAATGGAAAAAGGCAAGGAACGCTGGGGAATGATTGCCGACGATATCTGGGATATGCTACTGGGTAAAGCAGGACGCCTGCCGGGTACACTGGCTCCCGAAATCATCGAGAAAGCCGAACGTGAAGGACGTAAATTCTTCGAAGGTAATCCGCAGGACAATTACCCCGACTCACTCGACAAGTATCGCAAGCTGATGAAGGAAAACAAATGGGAAGTGGGAGAGGACGACGAAGAACTCTTCGAATATGCCATGCATCCGGCTCAGTATGAGGCTTACAAGAGTGGAAAAGCGAAGGAAGACTTCCTGGCAGACGTGGCAAAACGTCGTGCCGAGAAAGATAAATCGCCGGAAGAAGATGCAAAACCAAAAACACTGACTGTACAGGTGGACGGACAGGCTTATCGTGTGACAGTAGCTTATGGTGATGCCGAACTGCCTGCTGCACCTGTGGCTGCGGCTCCGGCAGGGGAAGGTCAGGATGTCCTTTCTCCATTGGAAGGTAAATTCTTCTTGGTGAAGAATGCGCAGGAAGCTGCCTTGAAAGTAGGTGATGCGGTAAAAGAGGGTGATGTGCTTTGCTATGTGGAAGCTATGAAGACTTACAATGCCATCCGTGCTGAATTTAGCGGTACGGTAACTGCCATCTGCGCCAATCCGGGAGACACTGTTTCAGAAGATGATGTATTAATGAAGATAGGATAATGAACGAGATATTTGAGAACTTATATGACATGACTGCGTTCAGCAATATCATTGCCGAACCGCAGTTCCTGATAATGTATGCCATCGCGTTCGTCCTGCTTTATCTGGGTATCAAGAAACAGTACGAACCGCTGCTGCTTGTTCCGATTGCTTTCGGTGTGTTGCTTGCCAACTTCCCCGGAGGAGATATGGGAGTGATACAGGCAGACGAGAATGGTATGGTGATGATAAACGGTGTGATGAAGAATATCTGGGAAATGCCTTTGCATGACATTGCGCATGAACTGGGAATTATGAACTTCATCTATTATATGCTGATCAAGACCGGTTTCCTGCCTCCGATCATCTTTATGGGGGTCGGTGCGTTGACGGACTTCGGACCGATGTTGCGTAATCTGCATCTTTCCATCTTTGGAGCTGCTGCACAGTTAGGTATCTTTACTGTTCTGCTGGTAGCCATCCTGATGGGATTCACTCCGCAAGAAGCTGCTTCACTGGGTATTATCGGTGGTGCGGACGGACCGACAGCCATCTTTACAACGATCAAGCTGGCTCCGCATTTGCTGGGTCCGATCGCTATTGCCGCTTATTCTTATATGGCACTGGTGCCTGTGATCATTCCGTTGGTAGTGAAGCTGTTCTGTACTAAGAAAGAACTGAGCATCAACATGAAGGAACAGGAAAAGAAATATCCTTCGAAGACGGAAATCAAGAATCTGCGTGTACTGAAGATTATTTTCCCGATTGTAGTGACTACGATTGTAGCTCTCTTCGTGCCGAGTGCAGTACCTTTGATCGGTATGCTGATGTTCGGTAATCTGGTGAAAGAAATCGGAAGCAATACTTTCCGTCTGTTCGATGCTGCTTCCAACAGTATCATGAATGCCGCTACTATCTTCCTCGGACTTTCGGTAGGTGCAACCATGACGGCTGAAGCCTTCTTGAACTGGACGACAATCGGTATTGTCATCGGTGGTTTCCTTGCATTTGCTCTTTCTATTACCGGTGGTATCTTCTTTGTGAAGTTAGTGAATCTATTCTCCAAGAAGAAGATTAATCCGCTGATCGGAGCTACCGGACTGAGTGCCGTTCCGATGGCAAGCCGTGTGGCGAATGAGATTGCGTTGAAATACGATCCGAAGAATCATGTATTGCAGTATTGTATGGCAAGTAACATCTCAGGGGTAATCGGCTCGGCAGTAGCTGCGGGTGTACTGATCTCCTTCCTTGCATAATAAAAAGAACAACCAATAAAAATTAGGCACGGATTACGCGGATAAACACGGTTTTTAGTTACTCAACTCTTAAAACCGTGAAATCCGTGTCATCCGTGCCTAATTTTGTTTTTATCTATTCGCTGGTCACCTTCTTGTATTCAGCCACAGCCATCTTCTCTGCCAGATAAGCATTGATCAGATTGGTGTGTGCTTGCGTCCATGACAACTGGGCGGAAAGTACATCTACCATGCTCGCTTTTCCTTCATTGTAGGAGAAAGTGGCCAGATCCAGATTCTCATTTGCCAGACTCATGTTTTCTTTCGCTGTTTTCACCTGAGATTCTGTTTCCGTCAGTTTGGTGAGAGCTGCCGACAGTTCTTCGTTGATATTGTCCGTCATATAACTCTGTTGCAACTTTTGTATTCCGATATATGCCTTCTGCTGCCGGTTCGTCTTGAAACGGGCTCCCCAGCGGAAAATGGGAATATTCAGATTGACTCCTACGATGGGATTGAAAGATACGTCGTATCCCAAGTTGGGTGTGGCCGTTGCCCAGCCACCGCTGAAATACATGTTTAATTGGGGATTGAACTGGCTGAGAGCCGCTTTACGTTGTGCCTGGCTCTTCATGATGTTTACTTCCGTACTGGCATAATCGGCACGTCGTTGCAAAACATCTTCCAGAGGCAGTATCCGGACAGGAGCGGAGATCATTCCGATGTTGTACAGGCTGTCTACAGGAGTATTCGGCGCTTCTCCCATCAGAATATTCAGCTGTTGCAGCGCTAATGTATAATTCTGGCGCGCTTTGATATACTGCAGTTCCGCTTCTTTCAGCCGGGTGGAAATCATCAGAAGATCTGTACGGCTGATCATTCCGTCATCGAAACGGTCTTGAATAATGTCATATTGCTGTTTGACAATGCTCTGGTATTTGTCGGCCGCTTGTAGCATGGCTTTTGAAGCGGAGGCATTCCAGTAGACAGCATCACTTTGATAGTGAATCTGGTCTAACGTGAGTTCCTCGTTCAGCTGGTTCAGCTTTTCGTCTGCCTTCGCTATCTGATGTTGGGCATTGAGCGCACCGCCTGTGTAGAGTGGCTGTGATACGACAAATACTCCTTGGTAGGTATGGTTGCGGTATTCGCCCACCGGTTCGTTCCATGCGCTAAGGTCGCTCATGTTCAGGGTACCGTCTGCATTTACGTCGATTTTCGGCAGGAAACCTGTATGGGCTATCTTTCGCGCCTCCGAACTGGCCAATGTCTTTAGTTTTTGTTGTTTCAATATCTGGCTGTAAGCCTCCACTTTTTCGCGGTAGGCTTCCTGACTCAGGCAGGGCTGTTGCGCCCAGGCTGTGGAGCCAAGGAGCAACAGTGAAAATAGTATGAGTTGAGTTTTCATTTCTTTCATGGATAATCTTTTAATGGATAATGGATAGTTGATAATGGATAATTATTGTTCTCCTTTGATCCGGTGGATGGCGCAATAGGCTACAGGAAGGACGAATAGTGTCAATGCCGAGGCTACTAACAGTCCGCCCATGATGGTGGCGGCCATTCCGCCGAACATGGCGTCAAACAGTAGCGGTAACATACCCAGAATCGTTGTTCCGGAGGCCATCGCTACCGGAATGATGCGACTGGTCGTGGCACTGATGACTGCGTCCAGCGGTTTTTTGCCTGCTGCTGTTTCCAAATCAATTTGGTCTACCAGTACGATAGCGTTCTTGATGTTCATACCAATCAGACCTAGCAGACCCAATATGGAGAAGAAGTCGAACGACTTGCCGAGTACGAGCAGTCCCAGCACGATACCGATGAAGATCAGCGGCAGCATTAACAGGATGACGGTCGGCTTGCGATACGTCTTGAACAAGAAGAGCAGCGTCACAAACATCAGGAAGAATGTCAGCGGTAAGTTTTTGGCCAGCGCTTCATTCGATTCCACCTGACTTTCCTGTTCACCGAAATACTTCATGGTATATCCTTCCGGTATTTTTATCTCCTGCTGTACCTGCGACCATACCTGGTTGAAAGCGGAAATCGCATTGGTCCCGCGACGCGGGTCGCATTGTGCCATCATCACCATCTGCCGGTTATAGTCTTTCACGTTCGAGAACCGGTACTGGAAGTCAAATTCAGATACTACCTGTTCCAAACTGGTCGTCTCGTTGCCTGTCCCGAATACGGGCAATGTGCGCAGATCATTGATCCGGAATGAATCCAGCTGGTTATTTTTCAATAGGATAGGAAGTACCTGATCTCCCTGCCGGTATTCTCCCAAAGTCATTCCCGTGGTACCGATCTGAATGCTCTGTGCCATTCCCTGTCGGGATACACCCAGCGGTTGTGCCCGTTCCGGGCTGTAAACCGGTTTCCAGACGGGTATTTTGTTTCCCCACGAATTGCGGATATTAATTAAATCCGGATTCTGGTGCATAATGGCTATTGCCTGATTGGTAAGTGATACAAGCGTATCCACATTCGGACCGATAAATCCGATTTCGATGGATGCATCCACTGCGGGGGACAGCTTGAACAAACTGGTCCGTGTGATTGCGCTCGGATAATTGGCTTTCATGTATTCGTCAAAATTCTTTTCGTATTCTTTTGTATATTTATTGTCTGTCAATTCAACGAGTACATTCGCAAAATTCGGCTTCGGACCGACAGAAGTGGAAGCGAGGTAATATCTCAGCGGGGTGCTGCCGAACGTGATGGATACCTTTTTTACTTCCGGCTGCTTCGCCAGATGTTCTTCTACCGATTTCATCTCTTTCACTACGTCATTGATGCTATATCCGTCCGGATAGAATACGTCTGCCCGGAAATAGGGCTTATCGAGCGACGGGAAGAAGTTTTGCGGCATCGTTCCCATGATAATGAGCGAGATGATAAAGAGTATTACCATGGATACCAATGTGACAGCTTTTTTGCGGATCAGCACTCCAAGGATAGAAGCGAATTTATGATAGAACGGCTTATCGTATGGATCTTTCGTTCCGTCTCCTGCTTTGGCTTTCAGAATGAAATTTCCGAATACGGTAGTCTGCGTCAGGGCAAGTACCCAGCTCAGTCCTAGTGAAATGGCAAGTACCACAAACAGCGGTTTTACGATTTCCGCTACAGCAGAGGGAGCAAGGTAAAGCGGCAGGAAGGAGCAGATGGCAATGAAAGTTGCTCCGAGCAAGCCCCATTGTGGTCCGGTTGCTCCGTCTATCAGGGCTTTCCGTCGGTTTACACCTCGGGCAATGGCTATTTGGGCGTTGTCCGTCACTACGATGGCGTTGTCCACCAGCATACCCATGGCGATGATAAATCCTGCCAGGGACGTTCTGTTGAGTCCGACACCGAAGAAAGACATGATGAGCAGTGTACCTCCGATAGAGAAAATCAGCGAAGAGCCGATGAGCAGACCGGCACGGAGTCCCATCACCAGCATGATAATGACAATCACGATCAGGATGGATTCGATCAGGTTGATGATAAATCCGTTGTTGGCTTCGTTGGCGATCTCGTTTTCGAGGTAGAGGCTTTGCAGTTCCAGTCCCACAGGCATGAGGGGGAGGAGCTCGTTCAGTTTTACTTTTACGTTCTCACCCGTCTGCACTACATCTCTTTGCGGGTCGGTGGATACACCGATACCGATAGCCCGTTTTCCGTTCACGTGCATGATGTTGGAAGGAGGGTCGAGATACCCTTTCTCGATAACGGCTATATCGCCTAGTTTCACCTGTCCGGCTTTGGTAGTGATGACTTGATTGCGGATATCGTCTATGGTGGTGTACATACCGTTGGCGGTCACCCGCAGTTGCTGCACGCCTGCACGGATTTCTCCGGTGTTGATAATCTGATTCTGCGATTGTAGCAGGTTGGCCAGCTGCTTGGGATCAATGCCCATTCCCACTAGTTTGTTGGTAGAAACGAAGATATTGACTACTTCTGTCTGCACTCCGAACAGTGCAACTTTCATCACACCGTCTGCAGTGACTACTTGTGTCTTGATTCGTTCAGCCCAGTTGCGCATTTCTTCATAAGTGAAGCCATCATCTGCCGTCAGTCCGTAATAGATACCGAATACGTCGCCGAAGTCGTCAGAGACAGTCGGAGTGGAAGCACCACTAGGCAACTGTGGTTGAATATTGAGTACTTTGCGTCGTAGCTCATCCCATTTCTGGGGTATGGAACTGGCGGAAAGCGAGGGTTGCAGCTCAAACGTGATTTTGGAAAGTCCGTACATAGACTCTGATTTAATCTTGTACACACCGCTCATACTTTGTATCTCACGGGAGATAGGTTCTGTGATCAGCCGTTCTACTTCTGCCGGTTCGGCTCCCGGATAGCGCGTCATGATGACCGCTGATTTGATAACGAAGGGAGCATCTTCCTTCTTGCCCAGCTTTCCAAAAGAAGTAATGCCTCCAATCAGCAGCACGGCAAGGAAGAAATAGATGATCTTCGTGTTATCCAGTGAATATTTTGCTAAATTCATTTTTTTAATAGTCCATTGATTTAACATTTTCTCCTTCTACCAACTGGTATACTCCTGCAATAACGATTTGTTCTCCGGGTTTCAACCCTTCGGATACGAGCACTTGCGCTTCTCCTGTAGGGGCGTTGACTACTACTTTTCGTTTGTGCACTTTGTTGCCTTCGACTACCCAGACGTACATGTTATTACCGTCACTTTCACCGAAAACAGCGCTGAGCGGTATGATCGTCCAACTCTCCTGTACCAGCGGACCTACATCGGCTGTGAAACGGATACTGCAAGTGAAACCGGGTTTTACGGCATACAAATCCCGGTCGAAAGAGGGATCGTCAATAGTAATGCTAACCGGAATACCAGTTCCTTCGGTTGATATGTCCAGATATTCCTCCAGTCTCGCCTTGAACACATGACCCTTGAAGGTATCAAACTCTACAAGGAAACGGGGATCTTTGGCACGAAGGAGATAAAGATAGACATCCGGTATGGTAAATTTAATACGCAGGTTCTGGGTGTTGACCAGTTGTACGATCCCTTCTCCTGAATTGACACGCTGATAATTCTCTACCAGACGTTTTTCGATAGAGCCGTCGAAAGGAGCTGTCAGTTTGGTATCACGCATGTTGTTGGTGGACAGTTCGTACTCCGATTTCGCTTTCTGGTAATTGGAAAGACTAATTTCATATTCCTGCACAGAGATCGCTTGCCGGGAGAGCAGGCGCTTGTTACGCTCTACTTGTGCAGAAGCCGTTTCGTAAGCGGATTTGGTGGCAGCATACTGCAACGCGATATCTCTGGGATCGATAGATGCAATCAGCTGCCCCTTCTTTACTTTCTCTCCTTCGATAACAGGCAAGTTGATGATCTGTCCACTGACACGGAATGCCAGCTTGACGTACTCCACTGCTTCTACAATGCCGGAGAAATCTTTTCTGATCACTGACCTTGACTCGACAATGGTTGTTTTTACAGGTCGGGTGGCGGGTACCGTCGTCTCTTTCTTTTGCCCACAGCCTTCCAATAGGATGGCTGCAAGTGCAATCACATAGATATTTTTCATAAGTCGTTCATTGTTTGGGGAGTAAACAATTTGACACTTGACTATGTTCAGCAAAGAATGGTTTATTAGAAATGTGAAATTAGTATCAACATTAAAGGAAAATGATTGTTTATAGATAAAAAATGCATTTTCTGTTGATTTTATCAGAGATTATTCCCACTTTTGCACCGCACTAGTATTACAGTCGCGGAATGCGATATGAGAATTTAATTCTCGAATTTGAGCTACGAGCATGTGGGAATATGCTCGTGGCTTCCTTAGATATACGGTTCTGTCCCCCGTGTGGAGCGTTAATGCGCCCACTGTATCTCATCCCTCGTGGACTGTAATATGTAGTGCAACGGGTCAGCAGGACCGTCTTTTTTTCCTGCCGAATATTATATATGATAATAGGAAGTATTTTTCCTGAATAGTACTATTTAACAATCGATAATTTTCAGGAAATTAGATGATATAATGGTATGGTATATTCCCTTAACTATACCATTTTTATATTACCTGGTAATAGTTCCCCTTAGCCAGTTAATATACGGACCGCACTACTCTGTGAAGAATGGTACGGTCCTTTAGTTTGTATATAGGGGCTGAATTTTAAAAGTTGTCAGCGAAAGTCTTTCAATTCTTCCTGCAGTTTCTGACGTGTGAAGAATATGCGACTTTTTACGGTGCCTAACGGAAGGTTTAGCTTTTCTGCTATTTCACGATATTTGAATCCTGAAACGTGCATAGCAAAGGGTATTCTGTATTCTTTGGGTAATGCATTGACTACCCGATGCATTTCTTTCAGGTCGTATGTTTTCTCCGTGCTTTCAAAACCTGCATCTTGCGGCAAATTCAAGTGATAAAGATTGTCGGTACGGTCGATGAATGTCTGGTCGCGAACTACTTTGCGGTAGTTGTTGATAAAGATATTGCGCATGATGGTATACATCCATCCTTTGAAATTTGTATCAGGCGTATATTTCTCTTCATTATCCAATGCTTTTAATGATGTTTCCTGCAACAAGTCGTTTGCTTCTTCGCGGTCGGTTGTTAGCTTGTATGCGAAGCGTAGTAATTCGTCCTGTACTCCTACTAAATCTTTTCTGAAGCTTAAACTTTTCATATGCGTTGCTTTTTAATTTGTGAGTATTCGTTGTAAATATTTTGATGATGCAAGTTTACAGGAATTTTTAAAAAGTGACGGGGGAGATATTGACGGATTTTCACCTAAAATCTATCCACGGATAGTTTTTAGGTCCTATTTGATAGTTTTTAGGTGGTCTGGTGGGAGCTTTTATGGAAGTCTTTATTTCTTAGCTTTGCAAGAATAAGAACTGATTGAAACGAAAAAGAGGAAATTTCCTGCTGGAAATCTCCTCTTTTTTCATCTTAACGAAAGATTGAATTATTTCTTCTTACGGTCACCGTAACGGCTCATGAACTTATCAACACGACCTGCAGTATCTACCAATGTAGATTTACCTGTATAGAACGGGTGAGAAGTGTTTGAGATTTCAATCTTCAGCAACGGATAAGTTTCACCTTCGAATTCGATGGTTTCTTTAGTTGCTACAGTTGATTTAGACAAAAACATGTCACCATTGGACATATCTTTGAATACTACCGGACGGTATGATTCTGGATGAAGGCCTTTTTTCATTTCAGTATCTGTTTTTTTAATTTATATTCTGTTACTATTTTGGTAAGAAATAGTGTAATGGTCATTTTCAGAGCGCAAAGATAGTACATTTCTCTGAAATAGAAAAAGCTTTGCTGAAAAAACTTCCGTGAATTATACTGTTTTTATGAATTATGTGATTTCCGGGAACAAGATTACTACTGCTTTTTATTGATAATACATGTTTTTATAATGATTGTATAATATATAAAGGTATGTATAATCAGAGGATGAAGATAACTGTCTTTTAGTCGTTTATTTGCTAGGTGGACATTACAATCTAATGTCAGACCTGCTTGTCGATGAATATTTGCTGATTGATTTAAACCTTTTTCTATTATATTTTTCTTTCCGATGTTCGTTATTCGGTGGATAATGCTTACTTTTGCGTAGAATTTTTATTCACTAACAATAAACTTTAAACAAAATGGTTAATTACAAAGACTTAGGATTGGTAAACACTAGAGACATGTTTGCTAAGGCTATTAAGGGTGGATACGCTATCCCAGCATTCAACTTCAACAATATGGAACAGATGCAGGCTATCATCAAGGCTGCAGTAGAAACAAAATCTCCGGTGATTCTTCAGGTTTCTAAAGGTGCTCGTCAGTATGCTAACGCTACTTTGTTGCGTTACATGGCTCAGGGTGCTGTAGAATACGCAAAAGAATTAGGTTGCGCACATCCTGAAATCGTTCTTCACCTTGACCACGGAGATACTTTTGAAACTTGCAAATCTTGCATCGATTCAGGTTTCTCTTCAGTTATGATCGACGGTTCTCATCTTCCTTATGAAGAAAACGTTGCTTTGACTAAGAAGGTTGTTGAATACGCTCATCAGTTCGACGTAACAGTGGAAGGTGAACTTGGTGTATTGGCAGGTGTAGAAGATGAAGTTTCTTCTGACCACCACACATATACTGACCCTGAAGAAGTGATTGATTTCGCTACTCGTACAGGTTGCGATTCATTGGCTATCTCTATCGGTACTTCTCACGGTGCTTACAAATTTACTCCGGAACAATGTCACATTGACCCGGCTACCGGTCGTATGGTTCCTCCTCCATTGGCTTTCGAAGTATTGGATGCTGTAATGGAAAAACTTCCGGGATTCCCTATCGTACTTCACGGATCATCTTCAGTTCCTGAAGAAGAAGTGGAAACGATCAACAAATATGGTGGTGCTTTGAAAGCTGCTATTGGTATTCCTGAAGAAGAATTGCGTAAAGCTGCTAAGTCTGCTGTTTGCAAAATCAACATCGACTCAGACTCTCGTCTGGCTATGACTGCTGCTATCCGTAAGACTTTCGCTGAAAAACCGGCTGAATTCGACCCACGTAAGTATCTGGGTCCGGCTCGTGACAACATGGAAAAACTGTACAAGCACAAAATCCTTAACGTGCTGGGTTCTGACAATAAGTTGGCTGAATAATCAGAGATTATCCTTATATAATAGAAAGGCTGCAATCGTTTGACGGTTGCAGCCTTTTTTATGCTTTCACTTGTTTATTCCGTTTTTTTAGCGGGTACATTTCCTCCCAAAAAGAAATCTTCTATCTTTTGTTTACTTTGAATGTCTTTCAGCCAGTTGGCAGCAGCATTGTAGTAATTCTTAGTGTCTAAGACGAGTTCACCTCTTTCGTTTAGTTTCGCTTCTTCTTCCTTCTCTTCCTTCGGACGTGTTTTTAAGAATGTTTCCAGGCAGCGTTCGGTGTTTTTCTTATCTTTCAGCGAATAGAAATAGATGAATGCCATATCATACAATAACTTATGATTTTGCTTGTCGTATTTCCGATAACGTTCTCTGATAGATTCAATCTGCTCTTTGGGCATCTCTGCCATTTTGTAGCAGTCGGTCATGCCTATATAGAGCCGCGTCATGTTACTGTCTTTAGGAATGCTCAGGTCAATTGCCTTCTCAAGATACTCTACACCTGACTTTTTCCATGAAGTCTTGGCGCAGGCACGCCCGAGATAATAGAGTAGATTTACGTTTTCAGGATCATATTTTCGGGCGGCTTCCAGAAAGTCATGTGCTTCGTAGTATTTCTCTTCCGCATAATAACTGATGCCCAGATAATAGCAGGTATGGAAGGAGCTGTCGCCTTGACTCACCAGATATTCATAACGTTGAATGGCAGTGGGATAATCCTTATTCAGGCAATATGCCAGTGCATTCTGGCGATTAACGGCGACATTGGTCGTGTCAATCCGGCGATATTTTTCTGTAGCTTCGATTGCTTCATCGAAATAAGAGCCGGCTATATTCAATGCGCCGAGTTTGGCAGCAGCAAGATAGTCGTCGGGATATTTTTCTTGTATATTATAGTAGCAACCTGTAGCAGGCAAAAATTCTTCCATACCTTCGAAACTTTGCGCTTGCAGATGCAAGGCAATGGCGGAACTGTCTTTTTCTGTCATCAGGCTACTTTCTCCTAAAGCTTCTTGAAATTTCTGCAAAGATAATAATAACCCGATGTATTGAATACGTACATATTTATTTTCCGGATTCAGATCGAGTGCTTGCTCATAATATTTTAGTGCTTGTTGATTCTTGGCTAATGACCGGCAGCATTCGGCTGCCTCAATGTATGCACGGGTATTGGCTGTATCGTTGGCTATGATTTCCTGATAAGTGGAAAGTGCTTCCGCGTTCAGTCCAAGTCCCCGTTGTGCTTTACCTTTTTGCAAGAGTAGGGGAATGGTGGTTTTTTCTTTGGCGATGAGAATGAGTGCTGTCTCATAATCGTAGTCTGCTATTGCTTCCTGAATATGATTTATACGTTGCGCCATCAATATGGTGGTGGTACAAAGGAGGGTGAGAAGAATAATCCGTTTCATAAATCTTTATTTTAGTGTGTCGTAACAAAGACGCAAGATGCTAAAAAATATTGTAATTACGAATTATTCGTAGCGTTTTTGGAATAGATTAACGGAATGATAAGAGAAGATAACACAGTGAAACTCAGAATAAAGGATTGTATACCGTATAAAAAATGCGGATATTGCCGTTTTATATGCAATATCCGCATCCAGTATTTTGTCCCGGTCTCCGAATGGAAACCCGGCAGGACTATCTTGCTTCCTTACATTAAGAATCCTAACAGGATACCGGCGGCAACAGCTGAACCGATTACACCTGCTACGTTCGGACCCATAGCATGCATCAACAAGTAGTTGGTAGGATCGTATTCCAGACCGATAACTTGTGAGATACGTGCAGAGTCGGGAACAGCAGATACACCTGCGTTACCGATCAACGGATTGATCTTATTATCTTTCTTGAGGAAGATGTTGAATATCTTAACGAACAACACGCCTGAAGCGGTAGCAATGATAAATGACAATGCACCCAGAGCAAAGATCTTGATAGAATCGAGTGTCAGGAACTCAGATGCCTGAGTAGAAGCACCTACTGTCAAACCTAATAAGATAGTGATCGTATCAATCAACGGACCGCTGGCTGTATTGGCCAGACGACGGGTTACACCACTTTCTTTCAACAGGTTACCGAAGAACAGCATACCCAACAGAGGCAGACCGGAAGGAACCAGGAAGCAAGTCAGCAACAGACCGATAATCGGGAAAATCACTTTCTCTGTGTGAGAAACGGCACGTGGCGGTCTCATGCGGATCACACGTTCGTGTTTGGTGGTGAGCAGACGCATGATAGGTGGCTGTATCACCGGAACTAACGCCATATAAGAGTAGGCGGATACCGCAATGGCTCCCATTAAGTTAGGTGCAAGTTTGGACGAAAGGAAGATGGCCGTCGGACCGTCTGCACCACCGATGATACCAATAGCACCGGCTTGCATCGGGTCAAAGCCCATTTCCAATGCGATCATATATGCACCGAAGATACCAAACTGAGCAGCTGCACCGATCAGCATCAACTTCGGATTGGAGATCAGTGCCGAGAAGTCAGTCATAGCACCGATGCCCAAGAAGATGAGCGGCGGATACCAGCCGGATGTTACTCCCTGATACAATATGTTCAATACAGAACCTTCTTCATATATACCGACTTTTAGTCCGGCATCCATATTGAAAGGTATGTTACCGATCAGGATACCGAATCCGATAGGAATTAACAACATCGGTTCGAACTCTTTGGCTATAGCCAAATAGATGAAGAACAAACCAACGAGGAGCATCACGACATGCCCAATTGTCGCATTGGCAAATCCCGTATAAGTCCAGAAGTCGGCAAGGTTATTTCCTAAAAAGTTAATAAAATCTCCCATATTATTCAATAATTACGAGGTCATTACCTTCAAGAACAGAATCTCCCTTGTTGACATTGATGGCAGTCACTTTGCCGTCTTTGTCTGCATTGATATTGTTTTCCATTTTCATGGCTTCCAATATAATGATAGTTTGGCCTTTCTTCACTGTATCACCTACATTTACTTTGATGTCAAGGATAACGCCTGGCAGTGGGGACTTGACACCCGATTTGCCGGTAGAAGGAGCTGCTGGTTTCACTACTTGGGTAGTCGGTGCAGCCGGTGAGTTAGGTAAAGGACGCACTACTGCCGGTTTGGGAGTCGTTTTCGGTTGTTTCTCCATTTCTACTTTGTAATGCGTACCGTTCACTTCTACATGAGCGATATTATCTTCAATATCTCCGATGGTTACTTTATATGAGTTACCGTTGATTTTATATTTATATTCTTTCATCGTTTTATCTTTTTAGGGAATGATTTACTTTCTGTTAGGATTTTCACGCAAGGTGTAAATCTTCGAGCTCCACGGTGAATAACTGCGTTTCACGCGAGTGATGGTCAGTACCGTTTCTTCTACATCGTGCACCTCATCCTGCATCTCGTGTAGCGCCATAGAAATTGCAGCATAAACTTCACCCGGAGCTTGTGAAAGCTCTTTCGCCTCGACTTTGTCGATGCCTTTAGCCTTCATCGCATTGCGTTTGCTCAAATTGACCGCAACCTTACCTACAACTTTGAAAGCAATGAAGAGAAGAATCAATCCGCAAAATACTACACTCATGGCCGAAATAGACATACCAATGCCGGCAGAGTCATGTTCTTCGAATTTTTCCATCTTAGCATTGCTGTTAAGAGTCTTATTGTTGGTGCTCGGGGTTACATATTTATCACTGCTTCCACCTTTCACTTCCCAGTCAGCTACTCCGTCGCTTACGCGTGCGTAAGATTGGTCAGGTCCCAGTGCATTTGCCGGAACTACGATCTGGTCAATTATATTTCTGCCGGAATCAAAAAGACCGATCCAGTTGGCTGTTTCAGGATTCAGTTTGAAGCTGGTGTGGAAAGTACCACGATTGGGCTCGCCATCTGCCCAAAACAGAGCGTGTTGGCGTGGTTTCACCAAAGTTAGTACATCACCTTTCGGGATAAAATAGGTAATTGTATCACCCGGCTGACTGCTCACCTTCAGCAAGCAACCTGCCAAGTCTGCACTACCGTATGATCTGTTGAATATTTCAATCCATGCACTGTGCAAACCGTAGTCATCCTGAAAGTTATTTTGATTGTCTATCAGGACTTCGTTCAGCATTAGCTTATTGTTTGACTTTTGCTCACCGCAGGAAGTCAATCCAATCAGCAACAGTAAAGAAAAGAATATTCCGATTTTGGTTTTGTTCATAATCGTTCTTGTTTTAATGTGAAAAGTTAGATTACAACGGAATATTACCATGTTTCTTTGCTGGGTTAGACAGTTTCTTTGTCTGTAACTGCTGCAAAGCACGGATAACACGGAAACGAGTGTTACGTGGTTCGATTACATCATCAATGTAACCATATTTGGCAGCATTATAAGGGTTAGCAAACAGTTTTGTATATTCTGCTTCTTTTTCGGCAAGGAACTGAGCCGGATTTTCCTGTTCTTTTGCTTCACGTGCGTACAATACTTCTACTGCGCCGGCACCACCCATTACAGCGATTTCTGCTGTCGGCCATGCATAGTTCATATCACCACGAAGTTGTTTACAACTCATTACGATGTGAGAACCACCATAGGATTTACGCAATGTGATAGTTACTTTAGGTACAGTAGCTTCGCCATAAGCATACAGCAACTTAGCACCATGAAGAATAACGCCATTGTATTCCTGGCCTGTTCCCGGAAGGAATCCCGGTACGTCTACCAGCGATACGATAGGAATATTGAAAGCATCGCAAAAACGAACGAAGCGTGCGCCTTTACGGGATGCGTTACTGTCAAGTACACCGGCAAGATACTTAGGCTGATTAGCCACGATACCTACCGACTGGCCGTTGAAACGGGCAAAACCGATAATAATATTTTTGGCGTAATCTTTCTGGATTTCCAGGAATTCACCATTGTCCACGATAGCGCTGATTACTTCGTACATGTCATACGGTTTGTTAGGACTATCAGGAATAATATCGTTCAGAGAATCTTCCAGACGATCGATTGGATCTGTGCAATCCACGTATGGAGCTTCTTCAAGATTATTTTGAGGAATATAGCTTAGCAATGTGCGGATCAATGCCAGACCTTCTTCTTCTGTTTTTGCAGTGAAATGAGTAACGCCCGATTTGGTAGAGTGAACGCTTGCTCCGCCGAGGTTTTCCTGGCTTACGTCCTCACCGGTAACAGTTTTCACTACTTTCGGACCTGTAAGGAACATGTAGGAAGTACCTTCCATCATCAGTGTGAAGTCAGTCAGTGCCGGAGAATAAACGGCACCACCGGCACAAGGACCAAAGATACCGGAAATCTGTGGAATGACACCCGAAGCAAGGATATTGCGCTGGAAGATTTCTGCGTAACCTGCCAAAGCGTTAATACCTTCCTGGATACGTGCACCACCCGAGTCGTTGATACCGATACAAGGAGCACCCATCTTCATTGCCTGATCCATAATCTTACAGATCTTCAGTGACATAGTTTCCGACAGTGAACCTGCAGTAACGGTAAAGTCCTGTGCAAAAAGATATACGAGACGACCTTCGATAGTACCGCAACCGGTAACTACACCATCACCCGGATAGTGTTTTTTCTCCATGCCGAAGTTCGTGCATCTGTGCTCAACGAACATGTCCATTTCTTCGAAGCTACCCTCATCCAACAGCATGGCTATACGCTCACGCGCTGTGTATTTCCCTTTTTCATGTTGCTTCGCAATTGCTTTTTCGCCGCCTCCGATGCGTGCAACGGCACGGCGTTCAATAAGCTCTTTAATTTTTTCAAGTTGATTACTCATGAGTTCTTGTTGTTTTTTTAGAGTTTATGATTAGTGTTCGCAGAGTTCTGTCAGCACACCCAGTGTTGATTTCGGGTGAAGGAAAGCGATATTCAGACCTTCGGCACCTTTACGGGGAGCCTTGTCAATCAGGCGGATTTCTTTGCTTTCTGCTTCTGCCAAAGCATTAGCTACGCCATCTTCTACGGCAAATGCTACGTGATGAACACCTACACCTTTGTTTTCAATAAATTTGGCAATGGTACTTTCGGGGCAAGTCGGTTCCAACAATTCGATTTTTGTTTCACCTACCTTTAAAAAAGCGGTTCTTACTTTTTGATCTTCTACTGTCTCGATGTTGTAACATTTCAGACCTAATACGTTCTCGTAGTAAGGAAGGGCTTCTTCGATGCTTTTAACAGCAATGCCCAGATGCTCAATGTGTGAAATCTTCATAACTATATTTTTTATATGGTTTAATTATGTGCTTATATGGCATAAAACAGCACAAAGAAAGACATTTCTTGTCTAATAAAGAAATATTTCAGCATTTAATTATTGGGGAATAAAGCATAAAAAATGCTCCGGATGGATGCTAAAGATGGGTTTTGTAATCTTGAGATTACATTTAGACATAAAATTTGACCAAAAGATTATTCAGCCATGTCCAGCTGATGCGGAACCAACGGCGGGTACTACTTTGTTTGCCTCCGAATCGGAGCACAAAATCGCGATAACCGTGCTTGCGGAAAGGAAGTCCTACATCCATAAACTCCATGTGGCGGAATCCCCGTTCATGGGCATCTTCAAGTGCTTTCCACACGGCCAGTATGCCGGGCGATTGCAGTGCGTATGTCTTTCGCATTCCTCCCGAAAACCAGATAAAGGCATTGTCTCCGGAGTATATGCAGACGGAACCACCGATAATTTTTTCTTTGTATTTTACTATGAATATTTTTGCCTGTTTGCCTTTGATAAGCATGCTGTTCATATGGCGGAAAAAGTCATTGGCAGGGAAGTATCTCCGTATCCGTGAAGAATAAACCTTGTGCAACATTCGAGAGAATTCCTTAATTTCTTCCACCGTATGAGCTTCTTCTACTTTCGCTCCGTTTTTGAGTCCCTTTTTGATTTGCCGGATACGAGACGGGCTGAAACGATCTTCTGCTTTCTGTGTACTGTGCAGAGAATTGCGGACACGCAGCCAGTTGACCGGGAAAAAGTCGTTCTTCCGAAAAAAACGATAGCCGAACATTGAATTATCCAGATTGCGAAATTCAATAAGAATACAGGTGCGCGACGCTTCCTGAGTAAGATGTTCCAGCATTTCACCGAAAATTTCTTCTTCTTTCTCTTTACTTGCCGGGAGAGAGTTGTTCAGAAATTCGCCTGCACCATATACTACACATTGTTTGACAAGGGAGGAGGGGAGCCACTTTTTGGTCTTGCGTATGGCAGCAAGCAGACGTGCCACCGGTCTGCCTTCTTCTGTCGCCACTATCAGCAGTGGAGTGTACCCTGGAGTCGATTCATAGATCTGAAACAACTCCTTGGAATGGAATGTGTTATTCCCCGGTAAGTCGGGAATATCTTTTCCGCGGTAATATGTCGTTAGTTTAAGTGGCATCCAATTACAAATTTACACTTTTTATTCTTCATTCAACAAAAAAAAAGAGATTTTGTTGGTTTACCCTAAAGTTTGTCTTTTTGTTCTCTTCATATATTTGAGGAAAAAAGGAGTTGGAAAAGCGAATTTTCGTATTATTGCCATCTTTTTGTGAGTACAGAAGTAAAATGGAAACGTCTATGTAAAAGATTTACTCTAATTGTATTTTACTAAACAAAGAAAATTAATATTAACTTTAAATTAAGACGAATGAGAGAGAATGCATTTGTTGAAGCTTGGAAGACACAGCATAGACGCGTTTCCATGATTTTGGGGTTGACTTTATTGTGTGCCCCCTCTGCCATATCTGCTTATGCAGAAAATGGAGTGAATGATACTACCGTGCAAGCCGTCATGCAAACAAAGACTGTGAAAGGAACTGTCTTGGATGAAAATGGAGAACCGTTGATTGGTGTTTCTATTGTGGTGAAAGGTACGAGCACAGGTACAATTACTGATTTTGATGGTAAATTTTCGATTAATCTTCCGGCTGGAAGTAAAGAATTGGTTGTTTCTTATATAGGATATAAAGAGCAAACTGTTGCAGTGACCGGAAATGCACCGCTGAATCTAAAGATGGTGCCAGATACACAAGCTTTGGATGAGGTCGTAGTTATTGGTTATGGTGCAGTGAAGAAACGTGATTTGACAGGTGCTGTGGCTTCTGTAAAATCGGAAGATATTACCATGAATCCGGGAGTGAATCCGATGGATGCGTTGCAAGGTAAAATTGCAGGTCTGGACATCACTAATTCTTCCGGTCAGGCGGGTTCGTCACCAACAGTTCAGTTGCGTGGTACCCGTTCTTTACAGTTGGATGATGATGGTAATATTTCTTCCAGTGCATTCAAACCGACTTATATTATTGATGGCATGCCGGGTGATATTGCTACATTGAATCCCAATGATATTGAATCTATTGAAGTATTGAAAGATGCTTCTTCTACCGCTATCTACGGTTCAAGTGGTGCAAATGGTGTTATTATTGTGACAACAAAAGGAGCTAAGAGTGGAAAGCCGGTCATCAATTTCAATGCTTATGCCGGAACTACTTTGGGTGCCCGAGTTCCTAAAATGCGTACAGGTGACTCATATCTTAATTATATAAAAGATTCATATAAGCCTGTCGGTACTACGAATGAGGAAGAAATTTTTGGTGAAAGATATGATGCTATCAAAAATAACCAATGGGTAAATTGGGGAGATGAAGTTTTACATTCAGGTTTGAAGCAGAACTATAGTATTTCTGTAGCAGGGGGGACTGAGAAGACGAAAGCTTATTTCTCACTGAACTACACTGATGAGAAGAGTATGTACGAAAATGATAACTACAAAGTATACTCTACCCGTGTCCGTATAGATCAGGAAATCAATAAGTGGATTAATGCCGGTATTAATGTTCAGGCATCTTTCTCCAACAAGAATTCGCGGAATGCGGTTTTAGAAAGAGCGTTGTTCTCTACACCTTTGGGCGTTCCTTACAATGAAGATGGTTCTATCACAGAATTCCCGATTCCCGGTTCATCATCAGACCCGAATCCATTGGCAGATGAACAGGATGGGGTTTATAAGAACAATACAAAAGCAGGAAAGGCGTACGTTGACGCTTATCTTGAATGGAAACCGGTAAAAGGTTTATCTGTTAAGTCTCAACTTGGTGGCAGTTATTCTCAATCCCGTTCAGGTAAATTTATGGGAGAAGGTTCTTATAATGTGTTGAAAGGTAGTACGGTTGCGTATGGTGAAGCTACCAATAAGACAGGTTATAATTATAAATGGGAAAATATCGTTGCTTACCACAATACTTTTAATAAAGATCATGACCTGACTGTGACAGGTGTTACCTCCTGGAATTATAATCAGAGTGAGGAGTATTATGTCTATGGTGAGAATCCGGCAACGAATGATATGTTGTGGTATGCATTACAGAATGCTGATAATAAGAAACTGAGCAGCAAATATCTGATGTCCAAAGGAATGGGCTTTATCGGACGTGTCAATTACTCATATAAAGGTAAATACTTGTTCTCTGCTTCCGGTCGTTATGAAGCAGATTCTCGTTTGTCAAAGGACAACAGATGGAATCTGTTCCCTGCTGTTTCCGTAGGCTGGAGAATTTCAGATGAAGCATTCATGGCTGGAACAAAGAACTGGCTGGATAACTTGAAATTGCGTGTCGGTTATGGTGTTGCCGGAACTACTGCCGGTATCGCTGAGTATAGCTCAATGGCATCTTTGGAAAATGTAACTACTTCTTTGGGTGGTATGACTGTTCCGTCAGCTAAATTTACGGAATATATTACTAACCGCAATCTAACTTGGGAAAAGACCCATGACTTGAATATTGGTATTGATGCCAGCTTTCTAAATAATCGTATTGATCTGACATTGGATTTATATAAGACAAAGACAACGGATGTTATTCTTTCGCAAGCATTGCCAACTTCTATTATGGGTAATTATAACGGCAGTATTCCTTATAAAATGAATAAGAATGCTGCTGAAACAGAAAATCGTGGTATTGAAATGGCTCTTAATACCCGCAATATTGTGAAGAAGGACTTCACTTGGAGTTCAACAGTGACATTTACTGCTAACAAAGAAAAAATAAAATCTTTGATTGATGGGCAGGATATGATGTTCAATGCAAAGAAGGGGGACATGGTGTTTAAAGTAGGTGAGGGAGTCGGTTCTTTCTATAAATATAAGGTACTTGGTATTTGGCAGTATAGCGAAAAAGAAACTGCCGCTTTGTTCGGGTGCGAACCGGGTGATATTAAGCTGGATTTACCTAGTGTGAAAAAAGACGGAAATGGTTACTACTATATGAATCCTGAAGGAGAGCGCGTTGATATTACTGCAGAAAACCCCTACAGTGTGCGTGCGGATTATGACCGTCAGGTAATAGGACGTAATACTCCGGACTGGACGCTGGGTTTCAAAAACAACTTCAGGTACAAAGACTTTGATTTGTCTATCTTCCTTTACGCACGTTGGGGACAGATGATGAACTATGGTAGTGTAATAGGTAAATATTCACCTAATCCGGATTATAACATTCCTACTTATTTTACTTACTATGATAAGACAATCGAGGCAGATCAGAATGTTTTGTTCTATGCTATTGACCAGACTAAGGATAGAAGTGCGTATGAGGGATATGATTCTATGTATTATGTGGATGGTTCATTCTTTAAACTGAAAAACGTAACATTAGGCTATACGCTGCCTGGTAAACTTACAAAACGTTTTGGTATCAGTAACTTGAGAATTTATGCGACAATGACCAATCTGTTTACTTATTCGCCAAGCAAATATGTGAAGAATTACGACCCGGAAATGAACGGCAGCATTAACTTCCCATTGTCTCGTGATTGCATATTTGGTCTTAATTTAACTTTCTAAAAAATAGCAATATGAAAAAGATATATAGTTTAGTTCTACTTGTTGCCGGAGTTTTTTCTTGGGGCTCTTGCAGTCTTGATGAAGTGAACCCCAACAACTCGGGGCAGTTCTCCGATGGTTCTTATACATTGGAAACTTATAAGGCATTTACTAACTCGTGTTATACAGCCTTGATCAATAATATCTATCAAAGTAGTGATTACCTGGTTTGTACCGAAGCGGGTACTGATATTTGGGAAGAACCGAAATCGGGTTCCAGTTATCAACGTTACCATAGTTATAACGGCATGAAAACCGATGATAGCTATTATTATAAAGTGTGGCAATATTCTTATCTGTGCATTAATAGCTGTAATATTGTAATTGATGGAGCAGAGAATGTAACAGGAGATGAGAATGATATCAAAGAATGTGTGGCACAGGCCAGATGTCTGCGTGCTTACTATTATATGAATCTTGTGGAACAGTTTGGCAATATCGATTTGCAGTTGAAAGCTGCTGACAGTGAGAATATTTCTTTTGCGGCTCATCGTTCCACCGTCCCCGAAATTTATGCTGCTATTATCGAAGACTTGAAATTTGCCGTAGAGAATTTACCCGTAAGTTTCAGTGACTACTATAGTCGTGTTACGAAGAAATCGGCTATGGGATTATTGGCCCGTGCATACATTAATGGTGCCGGCTATGATTTGAAAGATACCGATGGAGTCAGCTTTCTGGAAAAAGCTTATGATACAGCAACAACCATGATTAATAACAAAGCGACTTATGAGTGGTATATGCATCCCACCTTTGCCGATGTATTCAATGAGAATAATAATCGTGACAATAAAGAAGCCTTGTTTATTGCTGCGGGTGCTGAAAGAAATTCAGATGCTTACACTAATGGTAACTACTCACAGAGTGAAATGTTCCGTCATTTCTTACCTTCTTTAGGAACGTATACGGATTTGGGATTGGTAGACAAAACTTCAAACTTTGTTTATGGTCGTCCTAATAGTAATATCTTCTTGCCTTCCAAATACCTGATGGACTGTTTTGCGGCTGATATGAATGACACTCGTTTTCGTTATTCATTTATCTCTGCTTACTCGTCTTATTCCATACCGGCATGGGGGGCCACTTATGAGTATGGAGGTTCTGTGTGTGCTAAAGAAATCACAAGCACGCTTGCTACTAAGTTTGGTATTCCGGCATCTAATATAGGCAAGAAAGTGTATCCTCATTTTAATTTAGAATCCAATAGTACAAATGACGCTAATTACTGTCAGTTGGCTATCTGGAATACAGATGGAACAACTAAAACTACTCAGGAGAAAACAGAAGGTAACATCCTTCATCCTGCCCTGCCTTTAGATCCGGCTGAGGCTCATCAATATGCCATTTATTGTTCTTTGAAGACTTTGACAGAAGAGGAAAAAACTCAATATCCGGGCTTGGTTCTTAATGTATATGACTTATATGATGAGAATGGTACGGCACGTGCTACTTATGATAAACCTAGTACGGGTAGTTCATTGTGGTTGTCTATCTATCCGGCTCTTTCAAAGTTCAATATGCCGGGTAATAAATTTGTAGGTGCAAATGTTCAGAAAAAAACGATTGATGTGATGATAATGCGTATGGCAGAGGTTTACCTGATTGCAGCCGAAGCGTCTGTTCGTCTGAATAAGGGAGATGCTGCAGGATATATCAATGTACTCCGTACGCGTGCCGGTGCCGGTACTGTAAGTGAGTCACAGGTTGACCTGAATTATGTTTTCGATGAGTATGCCCGTGAGCTTTGCGGTGAGTGTTCCCGTTGGTATTTGCTGAAACGTAACGGAGCTTTTGAAACTCGCTTGGCTAGCTACAACAAACGTGCTGCTGAAAGCTTTAAGAAAGATTTCTATCTGCGTCCTATTCCTACCAAGTATCTGGAGGCTATTAATAATCCGGCAGAGTTTGGTCAGAATCCTGGTTATTAGTCTATTACTTAATAATCGATTATAAATAATAAAGCCGGACAGGAATTATTCCTGTCCGGCTTTATTATTTATGCATACTTTTTCTTATTTTTGCGTATCAACAAAACATTTCTAAAAGCGTTACGATTATGTTAGATGAAATACTTGCTTATAACAAACAGTTCGTTGAGAACAAAGGATATGAAAAGTATATTACCAATAAATATCCTGATAAAAAAATAGCGATCTTATCTTGTATGGATACCCGTTTGACAGCATTGCTTCCTGCTGCACTGGGCATTAAAAACGGAGACGTGAAAATGATCAAAAATGCGGGAGGTGTTATTTCCCATCCTTTCGGCAGCGTCATTCGTAGTTTACTGGTTGGCATCTTTGAGCTGGGTGTGGAAGAAATAATGGTGATTGCTCATTCAGACTGTGGTGCATGCCATATGCATAGCGAAGAAATGCTCGAAAAAATGAAGGCGCGTGGCATTAAAGCTGATTATATTGATATGATGCGTTTCTGTGGAGTCGATTTTCACAGTTGGCTGGATGGGTTTGAAGATACCGAAAAGTCTGTAAGGGGTACTGTCGATTTTATCGTACGCCATCCTTTGATTCCGTCAGACGTGAAGGTTTATGGATTTATTATAGATTCTACTACCGGAGAATTAACTCGTATTGTATAGGAAAGTTATTGTTCTGGTTCCGTTGAAAGTGGCCTGTGATTATGGTGACGCTATCCTGTTGTGATACCGTCACTATAAGCGTCGGATAGCGTCACTATGTCTGCCTCATAGCGTCACTATCCTGAGTACAAAAAAATAAGGCAGCTTTTTATCGGCTGCCTTTATCTTTCTGCGATTATATACTTTCTTTGACTCATGTACTCGTTTGTAACAAACGGGGTGCCCGTGTTCTTTAATTTCTGCCTCACGGCTGGCTTTACGATTCGCTTTAATGTAATCGTCTTGTGTAATTCGTTTTTTCATAATGAATATATTTCTCAGTGCAAAGATACAATTTCATTTCTGATTACGGTTGGTTTGCGTTATCTTTGCATACATAAATTAAATGAAAACGGAAATAATATGGAAAATTTCAGTGAACTGATAAAGAATCGCCGTAGTATGCGCAAATTTACTGATGAGGAGTTGACTCAGGATGAGGTCGTAGCTTTGATGAAGGCTGCCTTGATGTCACCTAGCTCCAAGCGCAGTAATAGCTGGCAGTTTGTAGTAGTCGATGATAAAGAAATGCTGAAAGAACTGTCTCATTGCAAGGAACAGGCCTCTTCTTTCATCGCAGACGCTGCTTTGGCTATTGTCGTGATGGCAGATCCGTTGGCGAGTGATGTCTGGATTGAAGATGCTTCTATTGCTTCCATCATGATACAGTTGCAGGCGGAAGATTTAGGATTGGGCAGCTGCTGGGTGCAGGTTCGCGAGCGTTTCACCGCAACAGGAATGCCTTCAGATGAATTTATTCATGGAATTCTGGATATTCCTTTACAGCTTCAGATTCTTTCCGTAATTGCTATCGGGCATAAAGGGATGGAACGTAAACCATTCAACGAAGAACATCTCCAATGGGAGAAAATTCATATCAATAAGTTCGGAGGAAAATAACGATGGGAGCTGTCAAAGCCAATAATAATAAAGATACTTATAAGGCAACTGCCGTCACCTTTATTGTCATCGGAACTCTTTTTCTGATCAATAAACTACTTCCTTTCGCCTCTATCGGTTTGTCTTGGGTGATGAATAAGGACAATTTATTGTTGTATGCCTCTATTTGTTTTTTGATATTCAAACGCGATAAGTCGGTTGGTTTTGTGCTGTTGGGACTTTGGTTGGTGATGAATATCGGTCTGGTGATGTCATTGCTGGGTTCATTGTCCGGCTATCTGTTGCCACTGGCATTATTGATCATCGGAATTATTTTATTTTGGGTCTCAAAACGTTGAAGAAACAATGAAAAGAAGTATAGAAGATACACCTATTGTGTTTCTCGGTGCCGGAAATCTGGCGACTAATCTGGCAAAAGCACTTTACAGGAAAGGATTCCGTATTGTGCAGGTATACAGTCGGACAGAGGAATCGGCACGTACCCTGGCCGATGAGGTAGAAGCAGAATATATTACCGACTTAAAGGAGGTTTCGAAAGAAGCAAGATTATATATTATTTCATTGAAAGATGCCGCTTTCGTAGAACTTTTGCCTCAAATAACTGAAGGGAAACAACATGCACTGTTGGTACATACAGCAGGCAGTATCCCGATGAACATTTGGGAAGGTTATGCGGAGCGTTACGGAGTATTTTATCCCATGCAGACATTTAGCAAACAACGGGCGGTTGACTTTCGGGAAGTACCTTTCTTTATTGAGGCCAAAAGGCCGGAGGACGTCGAATTGTTGAAAGCTGTTGCCGGTACGCTCTCTGAAAAGGTGTACGAAGCCGATTCCGAGCAGCGCAGGAGCCTTCATCTGGCTGCGGTCTTTACTTGTAACTTTACGAATCACATGTATGCCCTCGCTGCCGAACTGCTGGAAAAGTATCATTTGCCTTTTGATGTGATGCTTCCTCTGATTGACGAGACGGCACGTAAAGTACATGAACTGCCTCCTTGTGATGCGCAGACCGGACCGGCTGTACGTTACGACGAGAATGTGATCAATAAACATCTTTCTATGCTGGAAGACACTCCGGCATTGCAGGAAATTTATAAATTAATGAGTAAAAGTATCCATGAGCACCATCAATTATGATCTATCCCGTATCAAAGCGCTGGCTTTTGATGTGGACGGGGTCCTGAGTTCGACAACAGTTCCGCTGCATCCTTCCGGAGAACCGATGCGTACAGTAAATATCAAAGACGGCTATGCCATCCAACTGGCGGTAAAGAAAGGGCTTCATATTGCTATCATTACCGGTGGGAGGACAGAAGCGGTACGTATCCGTTTTGCAGCATTAGGAGTAAAGGATTTGTATATGGGCTCTGCCGTTAAAATCCATGATTACCGTGACTTCCGTGATAAATACGGCTTGTCTGATGACGAAATACTCTATATGGGTGATGATGTACCAGATATGGAAGTGATGTGTGAGTGCGGGCTGCCTTGTTGTCCTAAAGATGCTGTTCCGGAGGTAAAGTCGGTTGCAAAGTATATATCTTATGCAGATGGCGGTCGTGGTTGCGGTCGTGATGTGGTGGAGCAAGTGTTGAAAGCTCATGGTAAATGGATGGCAGAAGATGCCTTCGGTTGGTAAATAACTAAATTGTAACTGAAAACATGCTTGAAAATTTAGATAAGTATCAGATTATATTAGCCTCCAACTCTCCCCGTCGGAAAGAATTGATGTCAGGCTTGGGGGTAGACTATGTGGTCAGAACATTGCCGGATGTGGACGAATCATATCCTGCCGATCTGTCCGGCGCTGAGATACCGGCATATATTTCCCGTGAAAAGGCAGACGCTTACCGGGCCATTATGCAACCGGGAGAACTGCTGATTACGGCAGATACCATTGTCTGGCTGGATGGAAAAGTACTTGGAAAGCCGGAAGGCAGGGAAGGAGCCGTTGAAATGCTTCGTTCTTTATCCGGTAAATCGCATCAGGTTTTTACCGGCGTTTGTCTCACGACCACTGAATGGCAGAAGAGTTTTACAGCTGCATCTGATGTGGAATTTGATGCCTTGTCCGAAGAAGAAATTCAGTATTATGTGGATAAGTATCAGCCTATGGATAAAGCGGGAGCTTATGGGGTGCAGGAATGGATCGGATATATAGGGGTAAAGTCTATTTCCGGCAGCTTCTACAATATAATGGGACTCCCCATACAGAAATTATATAAGGAACTCAAAGATTTATAGCTGTATACATCTAATGTATTGTTATTATTACTTTTGCGCAACTATAGCATTTCTAATTTAATTTGCTATATTTGCGCAAATGTTTTACGAACGTTTTACGAAAAACGAAATTTGAAAATAACTGTTTTACAACGATGCCTACAGTAAAGATTATAGTTCTTAAACATCAAAAAAGAGAAGATAATACTTGGAATGTCAAGATTAGAATTACGCATGATAGGAAGTCTGCTTATATTGCAACTTCTCATTATGTTGGTATTGATCTGATTAATAAAAAGACTTTCGAGTTGAAAGAACGAAATAATCCTATTTATGATCAGTTAATGATAGACGTCCTAAAAATCAGGGAGGAGCTATCCAAGTTAGGACACACGATAGAACTGTATTCTGCAAAGGGATTGTGTGAGTTGATGAAGGAGAAACTTGCGAATAAACCTGATGGGGTGAATTTTTTTGATTTTGGCTATTCTTTTGCTGAGAAGATGCTGAAAGAAGGTAAGAGAACTGGGGAAAACTATCGTATTGCTGTGCATAAGTTTGAGGAATTTATAGGCAACAGGAATTTACAGTTTTCTGATATAACTTCATCCGTATTGATGAAGTATGATGAATATTTGAGAGGTTTGCATTCAAAACGTGGTATCGGGAACATTTCTGATTCGGGAGTCCGGTTGTATACTTCTAAAATACAGGCTATATTTAATAGGGCTAAATTGGAGTATAATGATGAAGATTTAGGAGTCATACGTATTGCTAACAATCCATTTGCAAAATATAAGATTCCGAAAAATCCAATAACTAGAAAGCGTTCGTTAACCGTTGAACAAATACGGGCAATAAAATCTTATCGTGTTCCCGATAATATGACGGGAGTAATGCTAGCTAGAGATGTGTTTATTATGTCTTTTATCATGGTTGGAATGAACTCTGTAGATATGTACTATGTGGGTGTGCCTAATAATGGACGATTAGAATATGAACGTAGAAAAACTATGAACAGACGTGATGACCGGGCTTTTATCTCAATTAAGGTTGAACCTGAGTTATTGCCGTATTTAGAGAGATATAAAGATTCATTAGGAGATCGTGCGTTTAACTTTTTTGTAAGATATTCTACACATAAACAGTTTGTTCATAAGGTTAATGCTCATTTGAAAAAAGTAGGAGATGAATTAGGAATACCAGATTTGACTCTTTATGCAGCGCGCCATTCATGGGCTACTATTGCCCGAAATGATTGTGGTATATCTTTGGATGATGTCGCCATGTGTTTGAATCATAAATCGGGTCATGATGTCACCGACACCTATATAAAGAAAGATTGGAGTATTATAGATCGTAATAATAGAAAAGTTATAGATTACGTATTGGGAGAATAAAAATAGCCCGTTTTTTAGACGGGCTAATTTTAATGAGTGGTATATTTTCTACTTCCATTGTGGTGAATATGGCTAATCATCCAATGAATGTTGATTCGTGATCTTTGTTAAATCCTTATCGAAATAATATATCGTGGAATTTATGACCTTACTTCCCATTTTATTATTTCCTCTGCATGTAAACTTGACAATATAACCATTGAAATCACCCTTATATGTTTTATCTTTTGTATCGTATATATTTTGTAGGCTATCTCTAATCTGCTCCAGTATCGGAATACTATCTGCCATTATTTTAGTCCTTTTTCCGTAAAGTATGGGATAGTCTTTCCAAACATCATATTTCATTATTTGATCTTTAGTTTCTGCTATCTGGTCCTTGATTGTTTTAGCTTCTTCTGTATCCATGAAAAATGTAAAGGTAGAATCTACTTTAGACATTTCTACAAACTCGTAACTATCCCAGTCATTCATCGTAGTTTTTAGTTTGGCTTCGATAAGCTCTCTTGCTTTGTCTTCATTTGATTTCCCACATGAACAAAGTGCAGTGATTACACATACTAATAAAATGATCTTTTTCATAAGCTAGTTTTTTAATTATCCGATTTTATTTGATTTTTCAAGATTACATTTTTGGCAAAGTAATTGTAAATTCTCAACGCTTGTATCCCCACCTTTAGAGAAAGGAATAATATGATCTAAGTGCAAATTTTCATTCGATCCACAATAAACGCATTTTCCTCCATCTCTATTCCAAACAGTATCTACAACATCTTTTGGTATTGGAGGACGTTTGTTTGCTTCTGGAAATATCTCGCCTTCATCTATAAGCTCTTGGAGAGCTAATTTTTCTATTTCTCTTTTCTTTTTCTTTTCTAGCAATTTAGCTTTTATTTTGTCTTTCTCGATCTGTTCTTTATTTCTTTCGTATTGAAGTTGTGTATTAGCTTCTCGCAACTTTTCCAATAAATTTTTGCTTTCAATCTGACTCATAGTGAGTTCTGAGCTGCATTCATTATATTTTGCCCGGAAATATTTAGCTTCCGATACAGCTTTATCTAAGAAGCCTACGTATTTCTTATTTTCTTCATTCTCTTTAAAGATAGTGTTATATTGATTTGTTAGCCTATCAAATTTGCGCTTTATTACCGAATATCTATTACAGGTATATATTTGAGCAAGTATTGCAATAAATATAAATATGATTAACCATGCTCCCATACTTATCTTCTTCTAGGTCTTTGTAATTCTATAACGTTAAAAATCTGCTTTACTTCTGCTAGATCAATCACTCGGTCAGGATACATACTATTTAAAGAATGTATTGTGATTGTATGATTATCCATATTATGATCTATGATTCTCTTTACGAGTATTCCTTCTTCATGTACAATAACGAAATCCCATTTAGTATAATGTAGCTTTGATTCTACCCAGTATTGGGAATATATTTCTCTACATAATAATCTGTCACCTTCTAAGTAACTTTCTTCGGTTCCGTCATTCATACTATCTCCCCTTACTTCAAAAGCTACATAGTTTCCTTTGGCTTCGTGGTCTATAATAAATGGTATGGTTGGGAGAGTTTCCATGTATGCGGCATCTTGATATCCGCATAGGTATCCTGCTTGTGCGTATTGGCTCACTAATGGTACGTTTATAATATGGCTTTGGTTGAGTGGTATTGCTTCGCTTATGTTTGCTTTAGCAATATTATCGCTAGCTTCGTTGGATACAAAATACTCAGATACTTTTTCTATACCGAAAACGTTTACAATGTTGTTGTAAAGTTCCTCTGTTAGAGGTTTTTTGCCGCTTTCTATTTCTGATAAATAGGCTTGCTTAATGCCTATTTTCTCTCCGAAATCTTTTTGTCTAAGTTTTAGTGACTTCCTTAAAGATGCGATATTGATTTTATTCATAATGTTAATTATTGTTATTATAGCGATAAAATCTTGCGATAAATAGCGATATATCGCAAGAAGATGATATCTTTGCAATGTCAATCAATCAATCAACACTGCAAAGGTGCGAATATTGTGCGATAAAACCAAATTATTTACATAACTAAAAATAGGTAAGGCAATGAGAAATAGAGATTATGAACTAGTAAAGAACGGCAAATATAATATGAAAGCCATCATGCAGAGAGCTTGGGTATATGTACGCCAGTACGGTTATTCTCTTAAATCTGCCTTGCGTACTTCTTGGGTGGACGCTCGTTTGGCTATGGATGAATATGTAGAATCATTGAAGCCGAAAGCGATTGAGTCTAAACAGGGTAATGTGTTGAAAGCGTTTTTCGCCAATAAGTATGCTAACTACGATAGTTCTTGGAGATAATGAGCATTATTCTATTGATCACTTTTACTATCGTAAGACTGATGTACAAAGAACTAAAATAATATTAATATACGATTATGAAAAAGAAGAATTACAGCGTAATGGGATTAGTTCAGAAGGCTATCATAGATAGCATGAACTTTTCGAAAGAGAACGGGTCCCAGATATTTATCGAAGTATCTCCCCATGTTAATTCCGTTCAGTTTTATGCTTATCAAGATAGGTGGGAGTTTTCTAAGAAAAGGGAGTTTGACTTTCATATCTATACACGGGGTAGTTTGTCTCCTACTGTAAAAGAGGCTAAGAAGATGCTTAAACCTATTTACGATTTCATTAAACAAAACTCAGATAAGCAATAGGTTTAGTATAACAATATGGAAATCCCTAAAAGGGAAACCAGTCGGGCGGATTTATAAAAAAGCTTGCGTAGACGTAGAGAATATTCTACGCAAGTACTACTAAATTAAATAGTTCTTTGACATATTGGTTCATACGAAAAGAAATTCAACCGTAGCAGGAATGCCGTGATCGGTTGAAGGTTCGAATTAGTTACATATATCACTTGGAAGTCCGAAAAGTCTTTATCAGTAAGCATATAGCAGGTTAGGCGAGCTATAACGCTATCTAAGTGATTCAACATATAGCCCGTCGCGTCTCGATACGTGGGAGAATCCGTAGAAGGTATCGCGGGCACTAACTTTAATTGATATGATTATGATAAAAAAAGTAGTTCGGTATTTTAGAAAGCGCAATGATATGAGATTGCGCAAGTGGTGTATGAAATTAGTTGTATGTAGACCTCAAATTGGCGGCAACATTGAAGATGTCGCCAATGAGGTTTACGAATGGATCAAAGGGACTCCAAATAAATTAGGGGGAAATATTATGGAAATAAAGAAAGGACAAAAATTTCTTTGTATAAAAACAGTAATAATGGATGATGGAGATGGTGAAATAGCTTATTTAGAAGGAGATATATACATTTCTGAAAATGATAATTGTATAACCGATATTAAAGGGCACAAATATCATGAGTGGAATAACTTTGGTATTGACAGATGGAATTGTTTTTTTAAATTAATTGACTAGTAACAATAATCTTAGGGCTTATACATCTATCGAGATGTATTGAGTTGTTTTGTCGTGTTTTATTTTGTGTTTGTGTTGTAGGGTGTGCCGTTCGTGAGAATAGCGCACCTTTTTAATTGGATAAGTGGCGGAATTGGTAACGCTTAGTAGAGTAAGATTGTAAGCCAGACATTCTGTAACCATTCAGTGAGGCTCTTGAATTTACATTCCCGGTTCGAATCCGGGCTTATCCACTAATAATAATCAAATAATTAATCTTATGGCAAAAAGGATAAAGACAATAACAGGAGATTGGGTAGATTCAATTAGTAAGCTATCTATAAATGAACCAGCTAGAGTTTTAGATAGTAATTATGATCGTGTTATGAGTTCTGCTCGTTATCGACTAAGACGGAAAGGTATTGAAATAGAGACCGTTGGAGATAAATACTTTATAGGTAAAACAAGGTTTTTTAATATTAAAAGGATATCGTGATGGAACCCTTAACTCAATGTGAGTATCAAGTAGCACATGAAGTTGCAAAAGGGCATACTCCTTCTGAAATAGCTGAATTGCTCCAAAAGTCAATATGGACAATAAAGGCACAGATTAGGGATATTCATAAGAAGTTAGGCATTAACAATAACGTAGAGCTTACTTTATTCCTGTTATGTGATAGGACTAAAAGAAACTTTGATTTGAAGGAGATTAGGAAGCACGGTATTGAGTTATTTTTCTCTGTGTGGTTTGTGGTAATAGCTGTTACACCGGATTATCAAATGGACATGAGACGTTGTAGGGTACGATCTAATGCAAGGACTTCGGTACGAGCAACTAGAAGTAGAAAGGACTGTGATTCATTTTATATCATCTAGTATTAATCCAAAAATAAAGTTTATGAGAAAGTTGATATTAAACATTGTTCTGCTTAATATTTTAGCAGCTCCTTGTATACTCACTTTTAACGATATAGATCAGGAAACAAATGATTGGAATTATACAATTAATATAATAGGTATTATATACTCTATTTGGTTCTATAACTATATCCTTAAGCCAATATTTAAACCACTATTTAGAAAGGAGGAATTATGAAAAGGACTATGCCCGAAGAATTTATATTAAATCTAATAGATTATGCAAGAGGTATTGGTCGCAAAGAAGAACGAATAAATTCTTTCAAGGAACCTAAATTTATATCACAGAATCAAGCTCATATTTCATACGGAAAAGGGAATGTAACAAAATGGGTAAAACAAGGTATAGTAAAAAGGTATAAGGATGCAGATGGTAAACTTCGTTCTAGTGTGCGGTATGATGTGTTAGAACTTGAATCCGCAGCATTCAAATGTAATTATATGCAAATGTTATCTCCATTGGCAAAAGCTGAAATGAGGGAGATTATAGATCAATAATTTATAGTTTAATCCTAATCATGGAGTAAAGGACTCCGTGCGGTATCCAGTCCGCTATTTAAGTTTTGAATTATCCCGGTGTCCGTTGGTTCGGTATCCGGGAACTATTTTATTAACTATTTTAATTATAATGAATATGGACGATTTAGCTATTAGAGAACGAGAATCCTCATTTGTGATTCAAGCAGCAGACCTAAGTAAAAATGATCTTCCTTCTTTGGAAGATGCGCAAGAATTACCGATTGACCTTTGCGGAAACTATTGGACACCAGAGAAACCGGGTGAATTTAGAAAAATGTACTTTGTAGAAATCAAACCTCAAAAGGTATTGAGTGCTACTAGTCCGGATGAATTAATAGATTTGGATTGTGCTACTTTCTTAGAGAAATCAGCAGATGGTACGGTGCAGACGGTTACAAATGGCTCTCGTAGATTGGTTGGTATTCTTGAACAGTATATTGAGAACGGATCACTTAAAAGTGGCATGCCTCTTAAAATAACCTACATGGGCAAGCGTAAGAACAAAACGAATAACTTCCAGTCAGATAATTGGTCTGTAAAACCTTTGCGTGTTAACTTGCCTGTTGCCGGATGATAGATTTTAATTTGGACGATTGCGCAGAAGGGGAAGAACTCAACCCTTCTGCTTATAATCCGGAAGATTATCCCACCAAAGAGGAGATGCTTGATTTTATCTCTTTGAATTGCAATAAGCCACCTGTTAATATTGATTTGAAGGAATTGAGCGTTAACGGAGTAGTAAAGCGTGATCCTATGGAGATGTATTTGAAAAGCGATCATATTTCCTCTTCCAATTTGAAAAATGCTCTTAAAACTCCACGATCCTTTTATTATGATTACGAAAGGACATTTGAAGAGAAAGAAAAACCTTGTTTTCAGTTAGGGACATTTGCCCACATGGCATTTTTGGAACCACGTTTATTCGAGCTTGTCAAAGTAGAACCTAAGTGTAACCAATCATCTAAAGAAGGCGTGCTTGGAATGATTAAGTTCTATAATGAATTGCTCCAGAATGATAAGAATTATGTTCCAGATGTCGAAGAAGAAATACCTTCTGAAAGGTGGAATTTCTGTGATCTGAAAGACTTTCGTGATAATAAGAAACAGAAGTGCATTGATTTGGGATACTCGTTTATCAGTGATGAAATGAGTATGATAATTAAAGCTCTTGAAAGAAACTATTATTGGTATGGTGGCGGCATCATCAAGCAGCTTTTGAAAGGTGCATACTCAGAAGTATCGTTCTATGGCAAGGATGAAGAAACGGGACTTAATGTAAGGGTCCGACCGGATTATTTCAATGTAGAGGAAAATATCGGTGTAAACGCAGTTATTTCCTTTAAGACCACACGTGCCGACGATCTCGGCAAGTTCTACTATGATTGTGCCAAGCTCAAATATGAGCTTTCAGAAGGAATGTACCAAGAGGTTATGAGTAGCGTTACTGGACGAAACTTTAATGTAACAATCATGATCATGTTACAGACGGTTGAACCATACGATGTCGCTGTTCTCTTCTGGTCGCCCGATGATTTGGCAAATGGTAAGTATAAATATAGATATGCTCTCTCAATCGTAAAAGACTGTTTCGATAAGAAATGGTTTCCCGGATATGACGCTAAAGCCGAAGAAGGAGCTAGAGGTATTATTGATATGCAGCTCCCGGAATGGAGTCAAAAGATGCTTCATCCGGTGGCTATTGATGATTTTGAATAATGGAATTATGCCAAACGGATATTCAAACGATAGAGCGCCTACTTAGACAATGCTCTGATAAAATAGAGAAATATGCTCCTAAAACATCTCCCGATCAGGATTTATGTAGAAGGTGCAAAAAAATGCTTAAGAAATTAAATACTAAGAAACAATGATTGATTTAAAAGACTATGTACCGGAGGAACTTAAATTTAAGCTCCCTACCACCGTGAAATTTCCCGAAGTGATTTTCTCTGATTGTGTCTCTATGGACGATGTAAAGAAGAAGCTTGCTGAGAGTTTCGTTACCATTCAGGAGAAAGATGTAATCGCTAACCGGGTGATGGATGATTATGAAATATCAACTATCCGTGCGAATTATGGTGAGATTGCCGAGGAACAGATGCCGGAACTTGAAGCACAGTTCGAAGCATTGAAAGCAAAGTTCAATACCGAGAAGAAAGAATTTGAGGCAAAGATTTCAGCTTTAAATACTCAGTTTAAAGACCTTGTAAACCTTGCAAAGAAAGGTGTGAAGGATTATCCTTTGAAGATGATCGATACTTTCCGCATTCCGGTTATGGGGTATTACTTGTATTACTCATGGGTGAATGACGCTTTTCGTCTGGCATTAGTTCAAGAAATTCCGAAGCATGAATACAACGATCTGTTTAATTCCGGAGAAAAAAATCAAGAGGCATTCAAAGAATTGGGATATGAACTGCCAAACGTTGATTTTAAAGATACTCGTAAGAATGTCCGCCAATTCGGAGAAGGAGAGGATATAATCGAGGTATGGGAGGAAGATGGTCAAGATGTATGGCTGGAGCAATGGATTGAAGATTTCGTGAATGAGGATAACGGTGAAATAGTTCCTATTGAACGCCACGAATGGCATCGAGTTCCAATCGAGGAAAGTCCGTGGAGAAAGGAGGAGGAAAATGACGAGACTAGCACACAAGAAGGGGAGACCGACGAAATACCGGAAGAGTCTGAGGAATAATCCTTATTGGGAGGAAGTAAAACGCAAGGTCCGAATCCGTGACGGGCACAAATGCCAAATGTGTGGTAAGACATACAATTTGGAGATTCATCACAAGACCTATGACGTAGCTGGATATTCTATAGTAGGGCATGAATTAGACTTCTTGTATTGCCTTGAAACTCTATGTGAGGACTGCCATAGAATGAAACATGGTAAATAACTTTGTTAACCTGCTCGTCCGGTCTGTGAAGATATGACGGGCAAACATGGGGATGTAGCTCAGTGGATAGAGCGCCGTGTGTGGTGGAAGGTTGAGAGTTCGATTCTCTCAAGTTGATTCTTAGCTTAACGGGAGAGCACCACAAGCGGAGGTCGATGGTTCGAATCCGTCCATTTCCACAAGCCTTTAGGATGGTCGAAGCAGAAGTAGAGACAAACAAACTTATATAAGTTTACGGGCTGCCAAATGATGTGGCTATACACGACGGAAAGACGCCGAAAAACCTATAAGTGTTTCTATGAAGTAGCTGAAAAGTTGTTGTAATGCCCCGGAGAATATGCTTCGGGGCTTTTAATTAGAAACCTATAAATATTAGATATGAAACAGGTAAGTAGTAAACAAGCTCAGAGAAACAGGGAGGTTGCTAAAATAAAGCAGTCGCTTTCCCCCTTTTGTGTAATATGTGGCAAGCCAGCAGTAGATGCTGCGCATTTGGTTCCTAAGAGCATGTATCCAGAACATTATACCAATCCTCAGAACATCGTAGGATTGTGCAGAGAATGCCATAATAGGTACGATAATAACTTAGCATTCAGACAGAGGCAGAAGCGTCTTATAGAGCGTGTGAAGTCTTTTGATGAATGTGCTGCAAATAGATATTTCCGTTTATGAATAAGAATATTAGTTATGAATGTAGAATTTAACTTGTATGCAAATGGAAAGTTGTTTTTGATCTTTCCATTTAACATGGATTTTGTTCCTACTATAGGTGATAATGTTTGGGCTGTTGATATTTTTTTTAAATATATAAAAGCCTATAATATTCCAAATCCTGAATTTCTTTTTATCGATGAGAAGTCTTTTCTTACTTTGGAAGACATGAGAGAAGTAAGTTATAAAGTATATGAAAGGTTTTTGGACGAAGATATGAATATCAGAATTAACCTCGAAGCTGTTGGGCTAGAATATAAGTTATTCAAAGAAAGATTGATAGAAATAGATTTTTACGATGTGGATAGATGTATTAATTATCTCAAAGAAAACATCAAAAGAGGGGCTTATAATAAACCACAATTAGACATCAATGAATAGTTATCAACTAATTTCCAAGCTTCGAAAGGTGCGTGATGATACTTACCTTACTACAGCAGCGCAAGCTTTATATCATGAGCTTGTAGCGATTTGTAATGATATGAAGTGGAAGGATGTGTTTTTCGTTCGTAGTAATATTCTTTGTGGGAATTTAGATATGTCTGATAATACTCTTCGCAAGTCGAGGGAGTGTTTATCTAACGCTGGTCTTATTCATTTTCGATCCAGTAAAGACAAACGCATAGGATGTTATTATTCATTCATGAAAAGTATCAGTGATGATTTACTATCATCCGCAACATCATCCGCAACATCATCCGCAATATCATTCGCAACATCATCCGCAAAAAATGAGGATGATAAAAATACATCATCCGCAATATCATCCGCAAATATTGAGGATGAAACGCAAATTCCACCTATTATAGATAATATAAACATAAAACAAGAAGAGAGTCTCGCGCATACGCACGAGAGCACCCCACCCGAGAAGCCTAAGCGATCTAGGAAAAAAGAAGGAGATGCGAAGCCTTTAGTTTACCCTTTTACTTCGATAGCATTTATGTCGGCATGGACGGAACTTGTGAAAACTCCAAAATGGAAAGGAAAGCTAAATTATGCTTTGCAGATTTCATTAAACAAGCTGGGTAAATTTGAAGAAGAGTTCGCTATCCGACAAATAGAGCGAGCTATAGAATCTAATTGGACTGGAGTCGTATTCTCTGGTACTGAACGTGATTATCAAGAATGGCTAAAACAAAAAAAGTATGGAAACAATCAGAAACCTTGTACAAGCAAGCAGGAAGCAAATGACCATGCCTTGCAGCAATTCATTACCGAGCGTCAGCGTAGAGAGCAAGGCTTGGTTAACGAAGTGGAAAGACCCTTCTGATATTGAGCGTGTCTTTTCTCCGACAAATTGGGCTTATGTAGCTCATAATCCTGAAAAAGCATATTTTTCAAATTGTCCCACGATTCAGAAGTATGACGAAGTTTATGGAGACGGCAATGCGGAAATGTGGATTTATGCACAAGTACTGGCATTATTTGGGTCTAGTTCTTGTAAAGACGAAGGGGTAGCACAAGGAATCGGAATATTTGCTCAGACATTTGCGTCGTCTGTTCAGATATACAAGTTATCAGAACTAATGCTGTTTTTTTCTCGATACAAGTCCGGAAGATACGATAACTCTTTTTCTCAATTTGATGCCCGAAGGATTGGAAATGCTTTTTTCAAAGAGTTTATTCCAGAGAGACAGAAAGAAATTGATCGATGTGAAAAGCGAAAGATTAATGAGGAAGCATTAGCTAGACGGGAATTGCCTGCCGGATATACAATCCCCAAAGGGTATAATCCCTATACTTGGTATTTGGAGACTAAGAGACGTGCTGCCAACGGAGACAAAGAAGCTATTGAGAAATTAAAATATCCCCAAGTATGATTAACATAGTGGTCTATCAGATCGCTATTTTTTTATTTAATAACCAAAACGTTTTCCTGATATCGGGGAGACGATCAAAACTGCAAAAATATGAGTGAAATCGATATTCTAAAAGGTCAGATAGAGAGCTTACATGCTGCTCTTGTTGCAAAGGAAGAAACTCACAAAATAGAGATTTGTAAGTTAATAGAAATAGATTTGAATGACACCGTTAGTGTAGAACTCACAGAATGGGGAGCTACATATCTTAATGCGATGAATACATTTAAGGAAATGACTACCCCGCAGGAATGTCATTATAAAACTGACTATAAAGCAGGTGATGTTTACAAAAAACAACTTTGGCAGTTGATATTAGAGTTCAAAGATGGGATTAAGTTTGATAAAGAGAAAGCTTTTAATAAGTTGGCAAAAGTAATTAACTAATAACAAGAAAAAATAGAAACAAATCAACTAGCCTTGGGAGGGCTTTGTAAAACCCAAATTAATTGTATATGGAAACTAATACTCAAGAAAACAAAAAGAAATTGGAAGAACTAGAAGAGGCGGCTAAGCCATTGATTAAGTACCTGTGTGAAAATTACCATCCTCATGTAACTGCAATTGTGACTCCTACAAGCGTAGAAGTGATGGAGGGTATTCAAGCCGTTCCCAATATAACCGAATTTGTTGTTGACTAATACTTTGCCATACAGGAGGTGTTCAACTTCTGTATGGCTCAAATCAATAATAATAATGAATAAAGATAATATTATTCCACCGATGACGCATCCTTATGGGATGTGTTGGCAACAGCCGCCAACCTACCTGATACTAATTGATGATACTCATGCAGTGATGAGTAGACTTGATTTTGAAATACTCATGGATTATACTCGTTCTCAACCGTCAGCTCTCTATAATGGTAAAATGTGGAAAGCACAATATGAGAATGAGAAGACGAATGAGATAGACATTGCATATCGTGAAATTTTGATAATTGACTAATAACAAATCAGAAAGGAGCTAATATGACATTAAAACAAGTGTAGTAATCACCGTCACACTTATTTCAGATATATTATTGATTGTTTCAAGATGGTTTGGGATAATTTTGTGAAATGGGTAAACGGAACGACAATAAAAAATGTAATGTAGACAATATAACCAAATAAATAAGTATATTTGCGTAGTGTTATGTAATTTATGTAAATGATATGAGCCTGAGTTATACATTAGATAATAGTAGAAGAGAATACTGGATAGAACAGATAAATTCTATTCATACTCAAATACCAAAATTATCACTTGACCGTACTGTAGAATTAAATTTCTGTAATATAAAAAAGGAGGAATTTACTCCAGTACATATTGTATTACTAGCATGTCTATGCGAACATTTGCATCGGTTAAAATTTAATATAATAGTTAACGCTAGAGCTGAAATAGTAGATTTTTTGAAAGAAGAGCTTAAATTTCATTTGTATTTTGATAACTCTAGCAGTGAACATATTGAGTCTGACAACAGTTCTATATTAAATTTGTGGAAAGTCGTAAAAAATAGAGCTCAGGGATATAGCATAAGTGTTACAACCTTTTTCCGCAGAACATGTTTTGATGGATATGACTTAACAGGACTTCAGACTTCATTGGATGAAATATATAACAATATTGCGGATCATTCAGAATCCAACGAGAATGCATTCTCTTATATTAGTTATGATGAGGAAAAGCACATGATTCATGTTGCTGCTTGTGACTTTGGCGTAGGTATTCCGTTTACATTAAAAAGAGCTGGATATAATTATGAGAATGATGCGGAAGCTATAAGACAATCTTTGGAAATAGGTGTTTCTGCAAAATCTCAAACGCACAACAAAGGTTTTGGACTGGATAATGTCACATCCAATCTTTCTGAGGATGGTATGTTAAGAATGGTGAGTAATAGTGGCGTTGTATTTTGTACAAATGCTAAGAATAATGTAAAACAGTATCTAATAGATTATAATTTTCAAGGGACTTTGGTCTTTTTTGATATATGTATAGATACATTTGAAGAAATGTTGGACGATATAATGATTTGATATGAAAAATGTAGTATTATTAAAAGACATACTGAAGGATAATCAATATCCAGAAGCAGGTGTGTTATTATTTAAAATAGCAAAAGAGGCTATAGATAATGGGGAAACCCTTATTTTAAATATGTGCGAGGTCGAATCTGTGCCAACTGTATTTATGAATACATCCTTTGGGGAACTTATTGCATCGTATGGAGTTGAAAAGACAAAGAAAGTTTTTCTTTTTAAAAGCATAACTAAAGCGCAGGTTCAAAGAATACGGAAGTACTTTGCAGATTATGAAAATATTGTTATGAAAAAAGATTGAATATCTTTTGAAAAATAGTATACGAGGAGGTTGTGTCAAAACATTGACACAACCTTTTTTATTTTTCCAAATACATTTTAGTTCTATCAAGAGTTAATTTATTCGTTTGAAATTTAAAATTGAACAATCATGAATAAAATAAGACTAATACTTCGTTGGTTATTTATTCCATTGTGGACTACACTATTTTTTGTGTATTTGCTTATATGGTATATACAAATGAGTTGGTACTATTTCAGCTTTCAAGATTATTGGAATGCTTTTCTAATATTATGGGATAAAATAATGCTATTAATGAGATTAAAAACAATATAGAAATATGGAAAAAGTAACAGTAAAAATAGAGTTAGAGCGAGAAGATGTCTCTACTCTCATGTTCCTTGCTGGTGGAAAGTTATCAGAAGAACAATGGAATAAGCTCAAAGGTACAGAATACACGGTGGAAGATGATGACTTGGAAGGTCAGGCAATCCAGTTGAAGTTGGCTATTAGTGGTATCGTAGTTGGCAATCTTCTAAAAAAGGAACTTTCAGAAGGTGAAGTTTCTAGTAAATCAACTTATCGAGAGAAGTTAATAGCTATGCGTAAGGAGATGGAAGAAAGGGGGCTCATGGTAGGGAATATTCGTATTAGACGTAGGAAAGATAAATACCATGTTATGGAAGAGCAGGGAGATGGTAGATACTTTACTATTGAAGGAGGAGAATGTAATTCAAAGGAGGATGCCATAAAGCTAAAAAAACGATATCTGTTCGTTAGAGAGAAAGTTAGATTGTTCAATCAGAATCTTAGAATACAATTGAGAGAAAAGAAGAAACCAAATGGATAATCACATAAATCAAAGTTTGTATGCTGATTCAATAAAAGAAGCTACAAAAGTAGAGTTCCTTGCAAGTAGTGAGGAACTTTTTTTATATGCTGTCTCCCTGTATAACTCGATGATGTGGGGAAGAAAGATTGACCGGGAAAATCTTAGAAGTAAGAAGAGAGTAAAAAAATTAGGGAGAACTAGCAGGGTGTAAAAGCTTTGTTCTCCCTAATCAACACGATGATGTAGCAAATATACTATTTACTTTTTAAATTATCGTGTATGGAGAGAAAAATTAATGAAAAAACGTGGGTGAATGTACGTGAAATCGGGGTAATGTTAAATGTCCATGCCTTTGTAGTATATTCATATTTAATGCAGATAGGGGTAAGGTGCATTAAGGATCGGTATGGGAACGGATATGTCAACGGAGTAGATATTACAAAGAACTTTGAAGGTTTAAAGAAATTCGTGAAAGGATTGAGGAATGGAAGAAAAGAGCAAGCCCCCCTCAAAGAGCTGGCTTTTATTGATCCTGTGATAGGGAGTCATAATGATTGGGAGAGTAAAGCGGATGGCTTGGACAAGGTGAAGAAGGATTTTTATGCCTCATATACAAATCAGGTCTACAGGATTAATCACTACCAGAATTTAAAGAAGGCTTTGTTCCGGTGGGAGCGTGCCACGAGAGTTTGGAAGTACGTGGAAGAAGAAAGAACTGCACAAGACCCTAATGAATGGATGGAGAGCATTTCGTTAAAATACAAGCTGTGTAATACGATATACGATGAAGAACGCCGTAAATCTGTACTTGATACAATTTGACATGGCTGTAAGAGTGATATCGGGTAAATTTGCTATTGATATAAAACTGATTATAGCATGGCGTACAATTTAAAGGAAATGACTGAAATGTGCTCTAAATGGGTGGCTGAAAATGGGCTAATGGAGCATGGCGGTGCGAGGTTGAAAGACTTTTGCGCTCATTTCGGCATAGACTCTCAAACATACTATCGTTGGCTTGAAAATGCGGATTTTGCGGATGCTATAAAAAAAGGGAAAAATGAGTTTAAGGAGAAGCTAGAGCAGAGGTTAGTTGAATCTCTGTCAAAAGCTGCTTGCGGATATGAATTTGAGGAAACTAAAACCGAATATGAAGGGAAGAAAGTAAAGAAGAAAATAGTAACAGTGAAGAATGTAGAGGCGAATGTTGGTGCTGCTATATTCTTGCTTACAAATATATCTCCTGATCGTTGGCGTAATAAACAAACTGGAACCGATGTGAAGACGGAAGGAGTAACATTGAAGGTCGAAGTATTGAAAGAAGAATCGGTTAGTAATATTAAGAAGCTCTCCACACTATCGCAGAAACGGAAGATGAAAGGAGAGGGGGAAACAGAAGACTCTGGACAATGAAAACGACCTATGTTTTTGACAGGCTATTAGAAGCCACGGTAAATCCGGTGATTCGTGGAGTATCTTCACGGGGTGGTACTCGATCTTCTAAAACGTGGAGCATGTTACAGTTGCTTTTTCTTATTGCCGAGAAGTCAGAAGCTCCTTTGCTCATATCGTGTGTAACTGATACAATGCCGGGAGTGAAACGTGGTATGTTTCGCGATTTCAAACGTATGTTGCAAGATGAAGGTCTTTGGAATGGCAAGGCAATGAATTTAACCGAAATGACTTACACTTTTCCTAATGGATCACAGATAGAGTTTTTCGGTTGTGAGAATGCTGCGAAAGTATTTGGTCCTGCACGTGATATCCTGTTTGTAAACGAAGCACAGAGGGTCCCGAAAGAAGTATTCCGGCAAATGGCGGTTCGTACTCGTTTGATGCTGTATGTAGACTTTAATCCGGTTAAGAAGTTTTGGGCACACGACTATTTCAAGGGTCCCGGCATGGTGGAAATCGTCAGCACCTACAAGGATAATCCATATTTGACACCGGAGCAGATCGAAGAGATTGAGAGAAATAAGGCTGATGAAAACTGGTGGCGAATCTTCGGACTTGGTGAAACAGGAGGAACCGAAGGACTGGTATATCCTGAATATGATATTGTGCCGGAGTTTCCTGCGAATTGTAAATGGTGTCTTGGTCTTGACTTCGGTTTCTCTGGTGATCCTACGGTGATTGTAAAAGTTGGCTTCGATAAAGATGATCTTTATGTTCAAGAGATCGCATACTCTACAGGGCTGTTGAATTGGGATATTGCGAATGTCTTGCGCAAGAATGGGCTACATAAAGTTACCACTATTGCGGATAATCAAGAGGCGAAGAGTATTGCTGAGATTTCTCGTTTGGGATGCCGCATATTTCCATGTATAAAGGGAAAAGGATCAATCATGGCAGGTATTTCACAAGTGAAACAGTTTAAAATGCACATTGTACAAGGTAGTCGAGGCATACAGGACGAAGCAGATAATTACTCGTATGTATTTGACAAGATGACCGGACTCTATGATACGAACGAGGCAGTAGACGAAAATAATCACGCTATGGACGCTATACGATACGCGACTGAGTTTCTGATCGCCAAGTATCGTCCCGGCAAGAAACAAAGAAAAGATGAAGAAAAGCGAAATTAAAACCTTTCGGGGATATGTGCGATATCAGATATATCGCCTATTTACCCCATTTCGTTGGTTATGGAAGACGTTTGTTCGTTTGACAAGTAGATATCAACGCTTGATGCAATTACGGCGTATAGCGAACCTAAAACCGGATGCTGTGGAGAGTCTTTCGCAAGATGAAGCCGCACTTCTGCATTATATGTCGGAATACTTAATACCTTCCCGCTGGGTAACACGTAATGGACAGATCATTTATACGTGTCCATCAGTTGAAGATGTAACTCTCTGGCAGATGATCGAAGCACGCAGAGCTGAAACAGTATTAGAACGTATTAGCGGATGGACTGGGGGATATGTACCAGAAACTGTTGCTGATATGGTGAAACTGACGAAGTACATTGTAGAGCAGATCGGACAGGCTGACGAGCTGGAACGTGTACTGTTACCGGGGGGAGGTGGTTCCGGTGAATCGAATCCAATCACAGAAGCTAAAAGTGTGCTAGGAATGGTACAGATCACATCCGAACTGTTTAACTGCTCATTCGAAGATGCGAAGAAGATAAACTACTCAGATGCTATTCTAGCGATCAGCAAGAGACATGATGAAGTAGAGAAACAAAAATCTAAAACTAAATAATCATGGGAAAGAAATACTCAATTAATTCAGCGGGGTTCATAGTAGCCGAGAGAGACGTTTACTCTCTTGGCGGCTTCATCCCAAAAGGGAATATAGGAGGAAAGATAGCCTCCGAAGAACAACTTTCACAGGATGGCGAATGCTGGATAGCGGGCGGAGATATCTCCAGTCGCCCGGATATCCGTATAAAAGATAATGCTTTTATAGGAAATTTCAATTCCGGTTCGAATCCGGTTCACACCGATGGAATAACGGAGTTTAGCGGAAATACTAAAATTCCGGGACAAATCAGTATTAGAGCTTTTTCGGCAGACTCCAAGTGTGACATGATTGTGCGGGACAGCTTTATAGGTATTTTTATGGACTGTGTTTGCGGTCCTGCTACAAATACGAAAGCATTCCCGTTTGAGCAGGGACGATTTAATCAAGACGCGCCAAAAGGGACATTATTTACCAGTGCTACGATGCGCGTAGACGCCGACAATTTTGTACGGAACACCGCCGTTCTTAGAATAGGAAAAGATACGCATATCTATGTTCCGCAGGGATTTAATGCGCGAATATATTGGGCTTATTATAATGATTCGCCATCCGGATTCGCCTATGCAGGAGAAAGCGAAACGGCAACATCCGCATTGTATAAACTATCGCACCCGGTATATAACACGTGTATGGTAGCCTACGCAAGAAATCCTACGTTAACTCCGGCAGAATTAGAGGCTTCCGGTGCTAGAGTAATCGGTCACATTAGCGGTTCCCTTCTCATGGACCTACGCCCCGAATCTGCATCCGGCGTTTATGTTATGGACGGTTCCGAATTTATAATGCCTACGGATAACTTCGGCTTGAACGTTACGCAGCTTCGGTTCTTGGCTGGCGGGCTGATCAACACGACTATGTACACGAAAACAGACCGACAGGACTATAAACCTTATGGAACATTCAGAAACGTAGAACATCTAGAGTATACCAAGTATCTAGCAGATTCTTTCAGAAGTAATCAATACCGGGACGCATTCATCTCGGCTTATGATTGTCCTTTGCTAAGAGTAGATGATGATACATTCGGAACTACACTAACAGGTGAACATCGATTGATTTTACGAAACTGTATTGTTCCGAAAGCAATGTTTACCCACAACAAAGTTCTAGGCGATACGTACGAAAACATAGATTTCTCGTACGCGCAGGAGCATATAGGGAAAGCGATAGCAGGAAGAACGTCACGCAGTAGTCATTTGCAAGGACACTACGACCTGTTTAGTTTAGCCCCTGCAAATGAGTTAACAGGAGTTATCAGCAGACCGGAGAATCTAGATAATACCGCCCGTCTTACTGAGGCTCACGTATATATTCAGTTAGACGGTGATATCATTGAGCAAGGTGGATATAATGTAGGTTCCTCCGGTAGCTATGAGATTTATAAAATCGCTGACCCTAATAGGGTGAGAATTAAAAGACCGCTGTCTACTAGAGGCGCCGTTTTTCCATCTCTTCCTTCTAATTACCGGATGAAAGCGGTATTGTATCTAGATGACGCTTTTATCGCTAAAACCTACGAGACAGATGTAACAACGCTGAAAGATGAGTACCCGTACTTTGTTGCATCCTTCCGGAAAGAGGACGACTCTGCTATAACCGTCAAAGAGTTCATTTCTAAAGGTCTTTTTATACAAAGTTCGGACTACACAAAGTATCCGATAATCTCCGGTAGCGGATACGTAGGTGCGGGCGTAACGGTGAGAGGCGATGTTCAAGTGATCGGACAGAAATACGAAAAGCGTTATTTCGATATTAATGAGTGGGAAAAGGGAAGTATAAACGAAAACTTAATACCACAAGGGTGGGAAGCTGCTAAAAATCCTTCCCCGGGTCCGACCGACGTCGACCGTAGAAGGCTTAAAAGAGTTATACCTATAGACTTTGGCGAAAAGGTATCATGTAATTCGGGATATTGGTTTAAATGCTATGTGTATGCTTCCGATGGTACATATCTTGGTACATCTAATTGGTCACAGTCATGGATCGTTAATCCGAGTAGGGCTGCTTTCGTGGGGGTTATCTTGAAAAAATCCGAAGCCGCAGGTGGTACGGGATATATAGAAGATTCCGACATACCATTGGCAGAAGTTCGGTACGTCACCGAGTTTAAGAAATCCCGGTATATTACGAACGAGCTGGATCGGAAGGACCCTAGTGATACCCTTCTTACTCCGGATTATTGGGAACAAGGGACCTTATCGGGTGGATCAGCCGACGCTGGCAAAACCTACGAAGATCTTAAAGCGTCCTCTCTGTCATGGGTACGTCTTAAAAGACCGATAAACGCCTCTGCTATTTCGAACGTTCCACCTTTTGGCGCGTATCAGTACTATTTTAGGACATTAGACGCAGTTACAAAGTTTACTCCGGATGTTCCTACTAGCAACATCAAAACAGCCTTGTTAGGGTGGATCATAGGAAAATCGCCTACGGCTAACACTACGCCCGCCGATGTTCCTAGTTCTAGGCTATTACTAGAGTACGTCCCCACCCCGCGAATCGTAGTTCCTTATGGGTCCGCTACACTGATAGTTAATGGAGTTAAAATCCGGATGTACGACAATGCCGTGTTATCCCGGAACTTAAGCCAAGAAGGGGATATTGTTTTGCAGGGTAACGCCGTAATGGGGTACGACTTTGATTCGGGGTCGTGTATGTGTTCTAATGGTCATAGTGACGCAATTATAAAGCTACCATGATATTCAGTGATATACTAAACTTTATGGATGGGGAAGCCGTGAAACTCGGCTTGCCTATCTATTTCGGAGATACGTCTACTATTAACGAGCTAGTGAATGACATCTCAGGTATGTTCTTAACGTTTGATGTCCCGGACGGTGGTATGTCTAAGTTGCCTCCTGCCACCCGGAAGTATAATGTAGTATTACAGTGCTTAGATAAATCGTACTATCTTACGGATAACGTTGCCGAACTTGATACATTAATGCGTACCGATTTGGCTTTAAACAAACTAATGTCCGCTTTTGTGTGTCACTTCGATGTGGATGGATTGAGTTTCAAGAAGGTACAGAATATCTATGACTCAATGAAGTCCGGTTGGAGTGTAACATTTTCTATAACAGATGATTTATTGAACTATGGATAAGGAGATATTGCAGGTTGTAGAACAGATAAAAAAGGAAATTTTCGAATCTTATGTTTCGAAAGGTTTGGTAGCGTCTGGTGAATTTGGGCGTGATCTAAAAGTAAACGATCTCGGTGATAGGGTAACTATTACTGCACCGCATTATGTCGTACAGATGGAGCAGGGTAGGAAAGCGGGGAGTTTTCCGCCTGTCTCCGCCATTAAAAAGTGGATTCAAGACAAGAACCGGACGGTTGGTGCAAACATCCCGGAGGAAGCAGCTTTCGCCATCGCTTATGTGATGAAGCGGGACGGCATCAAAGTTCCTAACAAATTCAACGGTGGCGGGGTAGTCTCCGACATCATTAATCCAGAACGGGTGAAACGGCTGACGCTGGATATAAACAAGATCATAAAGGCGAAAATTCTAACAATATTAACGCAATGAAAGTACAAGTACCAAGAATAGGTCTGAACGTAGACATCCCCGATGGCAAGGTCTACAACTATCCTGGATGTCTGTCCATTTGGGACAACATCCCATTAAAGCTGATCGTTACGGATCTGCCTACGGACATCATAGTATACTTCTATGTGCAATGCCGATCCTCCCTAGACTCGTTCTACGTGGCTAACCTAGAACCTGTCAATGGGATAGAGATCGATGTGGCATCTCACTTCTATCCGCTTCTCCCGGCATACAAAGACCGGATAGCCGGGTATACTGTGGAGCTAGGGATAACTCACAGGGCTAACCTAACTGCTGCTGTGCAGACTCAGATGTTCCGGATGCCCATAATGAACCTAGCCAGCCGGAATAACATCAACCGGGTATCAAAATATGACACGGACTTCCGGGATGACTTGGGACGCAGAGCACCGCTAGCGCATACGCTGGATGACGATTTTTTCATCAACAGCCAATACCACGATCGGGTCTATGACTTGGATATGGTTTATCAAGATGGCTCCGTGGATAAAGCGACTTATGTGCAAGGTAGCGGTCTTCCGGACGCATGTCAATTCAAGAAGGTTACGATAAAGAATCCGGATGGGTCCGTAGCTGCTGTTAAGGTTTATCCGGAAGAGGTGCACGCATGCGGAGCTATTACACTGAAATGGCTAAACTCGTGTGGGTCCTACGATGCGATCTCCTGCAACAATTGGAGCACGCAGCCTACGATCACACAGGGCTTGGACGGTGGCACAGTAACCAAGCGGGAGTTGACCTGCGTATTCGAACTGACTGAGGCTAACAAGTTCGCTCTTGATGTCCTGTCAACGTCTCCGGACGTGACGGTGCGAGGCTTGGACGGTGTTCCTCATGACACCAAGATGCGGTGTTCCTCGACTACGGGAGTCAAGTATACGGCATCCGGCTTGGCGAGAACGGCAACTTTAAAATTCCAATACTAACATGGATATAAAGATACAGATAAACGGTACATTCTTGGAGGGTCTGACTAAGACAGATGTCAAACTCTCCATCAATGCGTCATCTCCCTACTCGTTTGGGGAATCTACCCGTACCTACTCGGCTAACATCAAAGCACCGAGAAACCGGGTCAACGATGGTATCTTCTATCAGATGCGCAACTTCGGCTACGTGATGCGTGATACGAAGTACGAGGCTAGGATTTACATAGGCGGGACAGCGATCAACAAGCGGTTCAAAGCTAAGGTGACCTGCGATGAGGAGAGCTACAGCATTGCCCTTTCTCAGTCAGACCTTAAGATGTCGCAGTTGCCGAAGGAAGTCGTGGAGGCTACGCTCATCGACTCGAATGTGGGCAATACCCGGTTCTTCCGAGCTAGCGATTTGATCACGAAAGCACTAGGTTCTCCTACTCCCGTGTCATTCCCATCTATTGACTACGGAGGATATGCACCGGGTCTGATCATAGAGAACAAGGGTCAGATAGGTATTTCCGATCTACTTGTAGGCAAGTCAGTTACCGTGTTTTGGCGGTACGCTTCCGAGACCGACGACGGTACGAAATATTTTAGAGGGAACTTCTTAGACATCAAGGAGTACGATACCCGGACAGCCATAACAGCACCGGGTGGGGTGACATCATCAACCGTAGCTGTGGTCACTATGGACAACAACGCTTACATCACGCTGGACATGTCTAAGGTAGGCACAATGCTGAACTATGTGGTCCTCAAGGCTGTGGACAACAATCAGACGATCGCCATCTTCCAAAAGGACGCTGATCAGAATGATATCACGCAGGTACGCTACAAGTACGTGTCCACTACTTTCAACATCCCGATATACACGTATCACGGGATGTATATCAGCAGGGACATCAATGACTACAATAAGTTGGATGCGCTTCCGCCATCATTCATGTCACCGGATGAAGCCGTAAACCTGTCGGGAAAGATAACATCGCTTCAGAATACCGCAGGACTTACGCAGGAATTTGGAAACTGCGGAGTATCGGATGCCATAACGTATCTCACCGACATATGCAAGATATTTCAGTGGGGGTGGAAATTTACGCTGAACGTGGACGATAGCGGCAACACGGGAGTCATAGTCAACGTGTACAAACTGATAGCTGATGATGCCCGCAACGTAGATCGGAACCACGGTCCGATAACCTTCAACGAGTTCCGGCAGGATTGGTCAGACTTTTACCTGTCAACCGACAAGATCGAGGATTCCGAGGGCTTCCCGAACACCGCAGTGTTCAAGATCGGGGATTTCTTCAAAAGTTTGCAGGTTTCTAAGGCATCATTCACGGCTAAGGGAGACATCGTGGAATCCAATGTCCCATATCCTCAAGACGGTACGTATCCTAGATTCGCCATTCGTAAAGGAGCGGTGGGAAGCGGGTCTACTTGGGTAGAATACTTCAAGTCGATCGAGTACACGCAGTCACTACAGAAGTACTACGGGCTGTTTTCGGACGCATTGGACGTGACAATTAAGGCTAAAATACCTTATTATCACATCGAAAACAACTATAAGGAGAACGGGATAGTGTGGTTTAAGCAGTTAAATGCGTTCTTCTATGTCCGGTCGATCACGGACTACAACATTTCCACGCAGGAATGTAAGGTAAAACTAACTAAAATTAATTTATTAAGACAAAAATAATGGCAGAAGATGTAACATTACTAGATTTATCGTTCAAAACGGAGAAAGCCGTAGAAGGTTTGGACGCTCTTATTAAGAAATCGCTAGAACTAGCGGAGGAAAAGAAGCAGCTAACTACTACTCTAAACAATGAAAAGAAGGCTTTAGAGGAAGTTCGGAAGGCTTATGCGGATAACAAAACGGATCAGACAGCCGCAAAGAAACAAATGGAGCAGCTGGAGACTAACATCATCTCTAACACCAAGAAGCTAAACGATATGAAGACGGCTGTCTCTGAAAATGCAGCGCAGATCAAGGCGCACACCACTATTGTTAATGCTGGTGCAGAAACTGTAGAATCCATGCGGGCACAATTGGCGTTGAACACGAAGGCATTAAACAAAATGTCCGTGGAGGAACGCACTACCAAAGAATCCGGAATACAGCTAGTCAAGCAGACTAAAGAACTATCGGACCGATTGAAGGACCTAGAGAAAGGGGTAGGTGATACCCGTAGAAACGTGGGTAACTACGCAGAAGACATAGAGACTGCTACGGCTAATTTAGGCGGAATGACAGGCGCAACCGGGCAAATGGTCAAGGGTATGTCTGGGGGGATTGCTTCTATCAAGGCGTTCAACGCTGCATTGATGGCGAATCCTTTTGTCGCTATCGCTTCGGTTATTCTTACTGTGATCTCTGTTATCGGAAAGTTGATGGACCGAAACGATGAATTGGCGAACTCCGTTAAGACCATCCTTGCCCCAATGGAGTTTATTATAACGAGGGTACTTGATGCCATAGCTCTGTTTTTCTCAGAGGTCGTTAAGGTGTTCGAATGGCTGGCAGAGGCTTATATCAAGGTTTATAACTGGCTTGGTCTTATTTCGGATGAAACCGTAAAATCCATCAATACGGCGAAGGGGCTAGTAGCGGAAGAAGACGCACTATATCGTGCGGAAACCGCCGCTATAATTCCATTAGCAGAGCAACGAAGAGAACTAGAGAAACAGAAGGCTTTAGTAGCAGATCAATCCAAAACGGCGGCAGAAAGGGCGGCAGCTGCAAAAGAAGCCTTGCGCATATCTAAGCAAATGGAAGAGACAGAACTCAATTTGTTAAAGACAAGTGCTTCTATTCTTGAAAAGAAAGCTAATCAAGCCTATTCCACGAAAGAAGAGCTAAGGGCAGTTGCGGAAGCGAATGCCGCTGTAGCTGAAAAAGAAGCCCAGTACGCTTCGCAACGGAAGGAACTGATATCACAGTTATCCGGTATTGAAAAATCTGAAACTGATAAGAAAGTAGCAGCCGATAAAGCTGCCGCAGCATCATACTCCGCCGCTCAGAAGAAGGCAGCGGCAGACGCCAAGAAAGCGAAGGAGGATGCCGATAAGAAAGCTGCTGAAACAGCTAAGAAGATACAGGCGGAAGTTCTAAAAAGCTACGAGAACGGGATAACCGAACTACAGTTGAAAATCCGTGAATCCAATATCGGTATAGTAGACAAGCAGAAGGCACTAGGGGACCAAGACGCGCTAAACCAAGCTATCTTAGAAAAGGAGCGATACAGGTTACAGCAGGGGCTTATCACGCAACAGGAATTCGATAACATCAAGCTGGAACAGCGGATAGCATTCCAAGAACAGGTAGCCGCCCTAGAAGCCGAAGAAGCCGCTAAGAAGAGAGAAACGGAAGCTATGGACTTAGAGAACAAACGTGCCATCGAGGAAGCCAGCATAACTAGTGACTTCGAACGTGAATCCCTTCGTCTAGAGCAGCAATACCAAATGGAAGTTGCGAACGCTGAGAAGACTGGGGCGGACATTTCTTTGATTGAATCCAAATACGCCCAAATACGGGAAAAGAGAGAAAAGGAACTGGTAAACGCCAAGTTGCAAATGACAGCTGATATCGCCGGGCAAATCTCTAATATCATGGGACAGGAATCGGAAGCCGGAAAAGCGTTCGCTCTGGCGCAGGCTACGATTAACACATACTTAGGTGCATCTAAGGCTATTGCGCAGGGTGGTATTTGGGGAGTAGCGCAAGCAGCCATCGTGATCGCTGCCGGATTAAAACAAGTTGCTTCGATTATGAAAGTAAAAGAAGATATTCCCAAAACTAACACCAGCGTTAAGAAGTTTGCCAAAGGTGGTACCGTGTTTGGTGCTCCGCATTCACAGGGCGGTGTAACGTTCACCGGATCAAACGGGCAGCAGTTCGAGGCGGAAGGAGGCGAGAATATGTACATCCTCAACAAACGTGCATCTCATGCTATAAATGCGTTGTCTGCTCTTAATCAGCAATACGGGGGACGGTCTTTTGGCAATTCTAATGCTTACCGATATGCACAGGGGGGAGGATTCGATGTTATCAGTACTCAATCTTATACGAATCTTAATCGGTCTATGTCTAAGCAAACAGTTGATTTGTCCGACAAAACAGTGGCAGCTATCGCACTTGCGTTTGTAGAAGGGGTAGAGAATGCTCCAAATCCGATAGTTTCAGTCCAAGATATTACCGATGTACAACAAAATCGTACAATTGTTATTGATTCCGCATTGGGCTAATTCGTATTTGCTACAATTTGCGGATAGTAAGTAGGTTGTAACAGCTATTTTTGTGTTGAAATATAGTTTATAATATAGAATGGTTTATATAGTAAATCTCTAATTTATGGATTTCAAGAAAATACGAATTATAGAGGCGGGACCGACCGCAAACGATTGGACGGATGAAGTTAACGGTGAATTAAAAACCGGGAAAATCGTTATTACGCCCGAATCGCTAGCGTCCCTTGTGGTGGCTGGTAGTATTCGCCCTATCCATTCTCGCCGGACACACAACGGTAACGATCTGCTAGACCAGTACATCGGTAGTTTCTCTAATTTCGTTGAGGAAAACGGAGTAGTCTACGCCGATCTGACCTTTTCGAAAGCTCTCTTAAAGAACTATCCGCAGGAGGCAGGATTTATGAAGGACATGATTGAAAAGGAACCGGAAATGCTAGGCGTTTCAGTCGTAGACCTAGACACTAAGGTGTGGAACGAAGAGAACCAAACATGGGACGTGACGAGTTTTGAAGAATTATTCACGTGTGACCTTGTAGGCTTACCAGCCGCGACAAGTTCGCTTTTTAATAACCAAAAATCAAAGAATAAAATGGGTCTTTTATCAAGCATTATCAGCACCTTTTCAAAGAAAACGGAGCTTAAAGAGGAAATCGTAGAAACGGTTAATGGTGAAAAGATCACTATTAAGGCAGCAGGAGAAGAGGCAGCCGTAGGTGACGAAGTAGTAAAAGAGGACGGAACCGCCGTGGAAGATGGTGAGATCACCGTTGATATCCCGGAAGAGGGAAAAATCGTTCTCGTGATCAAAGATGGCAAGATAGCCGAGTTCAAAGAGTACATGGACGAAAAGCCGGAGGAAACACCGGAGACAGAAACCAAGACACCGGACGAATTTTCTCAGCGTCTAACTGCTCTTGAATCATCTTTGAGTGAGATTAAAACAATGCTTTCCAAGCAAACGAAAACGCCACCTGTTGCAACTCGTACGGTGGGAGGCAAACCGAAAACAGATGCACAAAAAACGCAGCTTTCTAACGAGGAAGCACGCAAGAAAGCGCGGGAGGCGATGGTTAAGTTCGCAAAAGAAAAGTAATCACACTAAAATCATAGGAGACTATAAATTATGGCAATGACATTTACGGATTTAAATAATCTGAATATTAACTCACTGGCTGACGTCATATCTTTGACTGTCGGGCTGGTTGGCGAAATGGAACGCGGTGCAACCGTTCTCTCTGGACTTGACAATAAAACGCCTATTGTTACTTTTGTAGCGAAAGATAAGGCACTTCGTAAGTCTGCTGGATGTGAAGGTACTTATGAGTACACAGATATGTCCGATCATGTAAAGTACTATGACTTCCAGCCTTTGGAGTTACCTATCGTTGTTTGTTTACAAGATTTGTGGGGGAAGATGGTAGCTAAGGGTATTCATTTGTCGGATGACTTCGATGAAACTCAACTGGCAGGTTTCATGGCTTCGGAAGTACTGAAAGTTTTGGAGGCTGATTTGCTACGTCTCGCATGGCTGGACGGAACTAAGACAGGTGATGTTGCTTACAATATTTTCAAAAATGGTGGTTTCATTAAGCAAATGAAGGACAGCGCAGAAACTATCCTTCCTTTGCAGTTGACTACGGCTAGCGTAGAGGATACCATGAAGAAACTTATTGATTCACAACGTCCCGATCAAAAGGAACTTAGCGAGTTCTTCGTGACTTCTAATGTAATGCGCCTGTTTAAGAACTTAGTTCAGAGTAAGGACAACACAACTGCTCAGGAGCATTTCGAGAACGGAAAAGCTGTGTACACTTTAGAAGGATACAAGATCAATGAACTTCCTCATGTTTCTGCGTCTATGATCGCAGATGCAACAGATGAAGATGCGTTTATCGCGTTTACTCCGAAACGTAATATCCAAATCGCTTTGGAAGATTCAAGCGTGAACATTAAACCGTTCATTCAAGATGCGAAAGACCGCAAGTATTACTCTACAACTGTGTTTGCTGCGGACGTAATGGTAGCTATTCCGTCTATTTTGAAACTTGCAACAAAAGCGAAAGCATAACAACTAATACCGAAAACTATGGCATGTATGAAATTAAATAAGGCTATCGTTTTTGGGTGTGCGGGCGGCTCAGTCGGTTTGGCTGGGCTGTACCTTGTTAACAAATCGGAATTGTCTTCTTTTGTAATGGGTGGCGATGGCGTGACATTAAACTCTATCGTCCTTGTATCCGGTGCAAAGGCAATTCCGGTTGACTGTTACAAGAATGGCGCAAAAGTAGTGGACGCTTTGCGTACACTGGACGGTGCAGCCGGAATGGAACAGACGGTTACTATCACGGTCTACGATAAGACTTCTGACGGTGCAGCGATTAAGGAATCACTGCTATCCGGGAATTACGTAGCCTTCGCAAAACTCAAAGACGGCGGTAACATTAAAGTTGCCGGACTTAATACCGGGCTGGAAGTGGCAAGCATGGATGGAGATACTTCGGCGGCTGGCGGTTTCGATACCGTAACGCTGAAAACACCGGATAACTCTAGGGGGGATCGCAATATAGTTGCTTTACCTGCTGTTTGGACGTATTTAGAAGCTAATAAATTAACTTAACAACATGGGATGTATTAGTAATATCACGGGTGCAATAACCTACGATTGTTTAGGTGGAGCAGTTGGAATAGCTGATTTGTTGCTTATTAACTACTCAGATATCCAATCTATCTCCATCGCCAACGGTATCGCTACTATCACGTTGACTGTTTCGGGCAAGGTTATCCGGGTAGCGTCTATCCGAAAGGGTGCAAATGCTACAGAAGCCCAAAGAATTAACGAAAACGCCCCGAATGCGCTGGAACAATCGGTTAATTTTACCGTGTATAAGAAAACGAGTGCGGAAAACGTGTTTATCAATACCATTCTCAATTCTCGCCTTGTGGCGGTTGCAAAAATGGTTGAAACAGGTGTTTACCGTATTTATGGCTGTAATTACGGTTTGGAGGTATCCGGACTGGAAGAATCAGCAAATGATAACGGCGGCTATACCGCCATTACGTTAACCACACCTGAGAACGTTCTAGGAGAAGCCCGTGCATCAATCACTGAGGCTACATGGAATACTCTAGTGTCTAAATCATCATAATTATGGCTTGTTTAAAGAAGATAGCACAAGATTTAGCGTTTGATTGCGCTAATCCCGGTTTAATCTCTGGAATTGCCGGAGTAGAAGAAGCCGTAATATTGAACTACGAAGATGTTTCTAGTATCTCGGTATCTTCTACGACAGGACAGGCAGTAGTAACAATGAAAGCCGGAACCAGGGGATATACCGTTCAATCCGTAAAAAACTCTATTCAAGTGACGGAGGCATCGCGGGCAAACGACAATGCTCCTACTATGTTGGAAATATCAGTAGTCATGAAACTTCTTTCATCGTTACCTGTAGTTAGCTACATTATCGCTTTGGTTTCTGGATCGTTTTTGGTTGCTATTAGAACAAAAAACAACCAATATTTCATTTTGGGATGTAACTCGCCGTTAGAGGTCTCAGATTTATCAACTGATAGTTCAACAGACGGAGTTTCAACCGCTACTTTAAAAACGCCGGACGGGTCTTGCGGAGATTTCCATTATAGTATTACGGCGGCACAGTATAACTCTTTAAAAACTGTATAATCATGGCAAGAGCAAAGAAAACTGTAACAAAAGATATCAAGCCCGTGCGCGAATTAATTCGCTTAACGGACGAGTTCGAGATTTTGAATCTCTGTAAAAGTATTACGCATCTAAAACTGGACCCTATGTGCCATATGGATCGTGCGTACGCGAAGAAATGGTATGAGGATCACTACTTGACGGGCATACACGTTCGCTACGTAATGAAACCGGGACTATCTATCAATCATGTGGCGGACGGAGTTGTTTACCGTGCATTTAATTGTACGGACGCCATCGCCGAACGAATCATGAAAGAAAATCCGGTTTATAAATCCTACTTTGAGGACTTAGGTCCAATAGAACCACAGGAGGACGTACCGACCGTTTTGCCCGCTGATCCTGAACCGGAACAAACACCGGAAACAGAAGCTCCAGAAGAAGAGAAGCCCGTAGAACCGGAGACCCCCGCTGATCCTGAACCGGAAGCCTCAGTAGAAACAACACCGGAGGCTTTAGTAGACGAGATTATGAAGGAACTGGAATAAACTAAAAGGAAACGTTAATATGATAGCTCACAAGAAAGTAAACGTAATAGTAGATAGAGCGCTCAAAGTTAACGCTAAGGTTTCCGAAAAGATTGTGGGGTATGGGGACGGAAACCTATACCCCCAAATTTTATCGGAACTTATATATGCTAGCAAAACCGCCTCTTTGAGTGTGGAACGGCTGAGCGAAGCGATAGAATGTGAAGGCTTTAAAAACCGTGTTTTTGGCGAAATGACGAACGCCCACGGAGATAACATGGACGAGATACTGAATATGCTGGCATATGACGTAGCTCGTTTCAGAGGGTGCGCTCTAATTGTCCAGTATGGAGGTGATTATCGCCCTAAAATGATTTATCCCGTTCCTTTCGAATACGTCCGTGCCGGGCTGAATAAAGACTACTTAACGAATCCGGTTATTCATAAGTACGTAGTGTTTAACAATTGGGATCGTCAAAATATCAAGTCTACCCAATTGGATAAAACGGCAGTTACCTATCCGGCGTTCAATCCAGATAACTTTGCGGATGAAGTAGAGTTTTTCGGCGGAATTGAGAATCACCCCGGACAGCTTTTGTACATAAACTTCTTCACTACGAAGCCCTATCCGCTTTCTCCGTTTCATTCAGTCCAGTCCGAGATGCAAGCGGAAGCGATGAACTCTACTTATGTAGAACGGACGCTTACACGTGGTTTCCACATGTGCAGCATCATTTCTCACGGAGAATTTACCGAACAGGAGGAACAGGACGCTTTTGTTAAGGGGATAAAAGATATAATGGGAGCGCAAGGGGCAGGATCAGCGGTATTGGTCCGTGATGAAAATGCTCTGACTGATAAGCCATTTATTAAGGTAGACCAGTTGGGCGTACCGATTGACGCTAATCTGTATAAGGCTTACAACGAACCGCTAAAAAAGGATATCGCTTCACAAGCCTACAATATTCCTATTCCTTTGGTTGACTCGTCTTTGATTTCATTCTCCAATGCGTCCGGCGAGGTCGTGAAGGAAATGCAGAAAGTTTATCGTCGTTCTGTGACGAAACTTCGTAGTAAGTTGAGTCGGGAAATTGCGCGTGCCTTAGACCTTCCAACAGAAGTATGTGAAATTTATAACGAATTAGAAGAATCTAACTCGATAGTAAACGTTAAAACAGACCCAAATGAATAGTTTTTCCGAAGTAATCAAGAAGTTCCGTGAAATCTTTGATATCGCAGCAGATGTTAAGGACACAGAGATAAACAAATGCATTCAAGAGGCAGATAAGCTCGATATAAAAGTAGCTCTTTGCGGTGATACATTCTTTTCGGTATCGAGTGAGCTAGGAGGTGGAAAAGGAGAGAGTGATATCCCTGCCGGAACCGATTCTGATTCTAATTATTCGTTAGATATCGTAATAGCCGGGAAAAACTACAATATAGTTCCTCTTTATACGATCCTATGTTACTATGCGTTTGTGCGATATATGAAGATAGCGGACCAAAAAAGCACATCTACAGGACTGAAAACGCAGGTATACAACGGGTCGTTGATATTGCCAGACTATAACAAAAATAAGCGATGGGAAGAGGAACGTGGGAAAGCAGATGCTTTTATAGAGGATTTCCATATTGTATACGAGTTATTTAAGGAATCAGATAATCCAAAGGATAAACATTGTTGTGACTCTGTTAAGCCTTATCGAGTATGTTTTATAAGTTAAAAGAGTGAGGAAATGAAAAGGGAAACGAGAGACGATATCATGATTTGGTCTGCTGTGGGAATGCTCTTCGCAGGAGTGGGGGTGTCAGTTGCAGGTTTTTTAGTTGAGCCTTTAGGTATCATTCATGATACTGTATTATGGTTCTTTGCACAATGCTTGATATGGTCGGGAGCTGTTTTCGGCATCCCTGTCTATGTCAGAACTAAAATTAATAGTATGATTGGGAATATATCCGAAAAAGAAAAAACGGAAGTGAAAAGGAGAGTAAATAATGAACTGGATCAAGGAAAGTAATCGCCCTAAACATCTCCTGTATGCTATTCCAGCAGGGGCACTATTTACTATTTTATTTGTGGCAGGATTGGCGGCAGGAATGGAATTTAAAGACAGAGATTGGGGTGGGAAATGGGATTGGCTTGATATTGTGGCAACATTAATCGGTGGAGCTATCGGGCAACTAATTCAAGTTTTAATATTGATTTTAATTATATAGGAGGAAAGAATATGAAGAGAGAAGATATAGACTCAATCATCATTCACTGCTCGGCAACACGTGCCGGACAAGACTTGCGAGCTAAGGATATTGACCGGATGCACCGGGCACGTGGTTTTAATCAAATTGGCTATAACTTTGTAATTGATTTAGATGGTACCGTAGAAAACGGTCGGTCATTATCCATTGACGGAGCGCATTGTAACACAAAAGGTTTTTCCGGTATTAGTTATAATAAACACAGTATCGGTATCTGCTACATCGGTGGACTTGATGCAAGCGGACATCCAAAAGACACTCGAACCGAAGTGCAAAAGAATGCCCTTTGTGATCTTGTAGCCAAACTATGTAGGGAATATGATATAGTAGAGTTATTGGGGCACCGGGATACGTCTCCAGATATTAATGGAAATGGTGAGATTGAACCAGTAGAATATATCAAAGCGTGTCCATGTTTCGATGTCCGGAGCGAATTTACCAACTTTTTACGCAATATAGTAGTTAAACCATGAAAGTACTACCTTGGATATTAGTATGCTTGTTACTTGGCATACTCGTGTGGATGCAATGTAATCCGCACGATCCTTCGACTGTCTATACGAAAGGAGATACGGTAAAACTGCGGGATACTATAGTTGATATAGTACTTTTGCCTGTTAAGGAGACACTAAAGAGGACAGATACGGTATATTTACCGATTCTGATAGATACAACTATCGATAAGACCATAAAAGGAGATACGGTTCCGGTACTTATCCCGATAACAAGCAAAGAATATAAGACAAATGATTACAGGGCAATAGTCAGTGGATATAAGCCTAGTCTTGATTTCATGGAAGTCTACGGAGAAAAGGAAATCATCACTCTTAAACCGAAAAACAAACGTTGGGGATTAGGCTTGCAGACAGGATGCAGTTATCCGGGCGGTTGGTATGTTGGTGTAGGAATAAGCTATAATTTAGTTATGTGGTAAAGAAAAGGGAAATATGAGGCGATAGTGTTTGTAGTTTTCTTCTCTATTATTTTTACTGCTAGATTATTTTTGGATATTTCACATATTATTTATAATTTCGTATTTGCATTTTAATCTCATAATGTAACTTATATAAATTGTATATTGAAGGTATGAAATATATATGTTTATTTCTTTTTGCGTGTATTTCAATAATATCCAAAGCACAAACTTTAATTCTGTCAGAAAATGATTCTACGGTTATGACAGAATATAATGATGGGAATCTTTGGGCATATAGAAATGCGAATGGTTTTATCGTTGGTCTTACGACTTATGAAACGAAAGATGATTATGGAAAATATTACCGGATAGAGATTTACATCAAGAATCAGTGTGATTCATCGGTTATATTTACGCCAGACGATGTTACTTCTCACTTACTAACTAATAGAGGAGATAGTTCTCAATTAATAGTATATACAAATGAAGCCTTTCAGAAAAAGATAAGAAAGTCTCAAAACTGGGCTATGGCTTTATATGGCTTTTCTTCTGGGCTTAGTGCAGGAAGTGCCGGATATTCTACGTCTTATTCTACATCGTATTCGTCAAATGGTACCATTTCTACAACAATAACCAACCATTATGATGCAAATGCAGCTTTTCAAGCTAATATGGCATCATCTTACCAATTACAAACATTGGGCAAAATGATGGATAATGATAGGGAAATAAAAAGGCAAGGATATTTAAAGAAGACAACAGTACATCCTAATGAGGGTATAATAGGATATATGAACATTAAAAGGAAAAAAGGAAAGATCCTAACTATAAATATACCTATCAATGGTTATGTTTATTCTTTTGATTGGGATGTAAGTAAATAAAATTGGGATTGAAGTTAAATGAAAGGCAGCTTATTAGGCTGCCTTTTTAATAAATAACTAAAGCATTCCTTTCTCTTTTGCTAGTTTTAAAATAGCTTCACAAATAAACGAAGTCTTATCGTCTACCTTTTCGAGAATTGAACTGACATCCTCCGGGGCTTTAAAGCCGTAGCGTTTCGCAGTTGTTTTCTTTCGTCCTGCTCCAGCTCTTGTACCACCGTGTTTTCCTTTTGTTATTTCATCCATAATCGTTATATTTGCAAAATCCTAATCGGTTGGGGAGGTTTCCCTCCCCTTGGATTTTAGAGTAGAATTTCGAAGTTTACTCTTACTTTCCAGATTCTAAATGAAATTGCGAGTCTCATAATGAATACCGATTAGGTTTTTCTTCTTGCTTTCTCGGTGAAGAAGATTAACCGCTGTAATCATCTCTTTGATTACATTACAAAGATAAGCATTATTTTGATATCGTACAAACGGAATCAAGAAAAAGATTGAGAAAATATCATTTTTAACATATCGGTATATTTAATTAGTTGGCAGTTAGGTTTTAATTGCTTTTTTATATCTTTGCCTATAATTATAGTGATTGATGATTGAATGGTTTAAGAAGTGTGGGACCAAACGAGGGAAGTGAATGCTATTAAAATGATATTTTCTCTAAAATTATCATTTGTTTTACTATAGTTTTACGTAGATTGTAGTTTTATTCTTAATTTGCTGGTTCTTAAATTGTTATGTTTTAAGTGTGGTTGCTATAATATAATGGGACTCCCCATACAGAAACTGTACGGGGAGCTGAAGAAATTATAATAAATCCAACATTAACGGGATATCCTCTTCTTGAATACCTTGTTTGAGAAGAGCTTCCTCGTCTTTCCGGAACATTTCCAGGAAGCGTTCACGGTTTCCATTGGCCGTAATTGACTTACCATATAAAGCGGCTGCTTTCTGGATATCTCCCATTGCCCAAGCGACATGTCCGGCGTTCATATAGTCGATGGCCAATGGCTTCTGTCCGATGATTTTTTCGTAATATTTCATTGCTTGTTCGTACTTCCGGCTGATGAATGAACACCATCCGATACCACGCCATGCTTTTATACAATTGCTTTCGATGAAATCCAGTTTGAAAAAATAATTGGCTGCTTCTTCGTATTGACCGAGTTCAGCCAGGCAACTGCCGATGTGGAAAATAACATTGGTGCTTTCCGGTGTAGCTTCTTCCACCTTTTTATAGTAGCTCAGTGCTGCCTGATAATTTCGGTTTAGCCGGTAACAGATAGCCAGATGGCGGTTGTTCCAAATATTATCCGGTTTCAATGTATCTGCTTTCAGATAAGCATCGATGGCTTCTGCATACTTCTTGTTTTTTTGCAGAGCATATCCCAGTTTCTGATAATATTCCGCACCTCTTCCTTTCAGTGCTCCGATCGTTTCCATTTCCTCATACACTTCTATCGCTTCATTCCAACGTTCTTTCTTTAAATAGAAATCAGCAATCGGGAATAGGATATATTCATTATACAGTACGTTATTAAGTGCAGGAATGTGATGCAAATCGAGTTTCTCTTTGAAGATATCTCTGAACTCATGACGGCGTACGCTAAGTTTGAAGAAACGGTACAGATCGTGCAGATATTGATTGCTGACTGTTCCCGGTCGTTCATTGAATTTCTTCATTGTTTCCGCGTTCGATTTTTCAGACAGTTCCGCCACTTGTTGCTCTCCAAGTTGACTCAGCATCATGTCTTGTTGAGCTTTAGGCAGCTGCCGGATCGTAAAGAAGAGTGAATATTTATCGCTGTTACTGAAAAATCCTGATTGGAGAATTAAATCCAGTAATGTGTTTTTTTCGTTTCCTTCCTGTTTTAGTTGTTTGATGACATCAGACTGTTGCTTACTGAATGGGTAAAACCAATTCTGTACTTCCCGAAAAAACGGATAGCTTTTGAGTGCCGCAAATGTACTCATATATACATCGGCCCCTTCCAGTTGCAATTCATTCATTTCGCGCAATTTGTCTCCCAGACCCGACTGTTCGAAAGCATCCGCCCAATCCGGGTTCTTGTCATCATTCTCTTCCTCATTCTCCTCAAAGCCGAATCTCATGTTTCGCATAGACGAAACATTCTTCAACATCTCGGGAATGATTTCTTCTCTCATTTTCTTGTCTATCTTTTCCGTTTCCTGACATAATAACATCTGGTGATAGATGCGTGCCACATCCTCTTGGAAGGAAGAAATCTCATCCATGAACTCAACCCTTTTGATCAGGTCGGGGTAGAGGGAAAGACGGTTTCTATAGATATGGAAAATGAAAATCACACCTACCAGTGCACGTTGGCTGGCATTGACGTCCGGGTGGCGGTAAGCGTCTAGCAACCACATAACTTTACGCAAGTCAAAGCATTCCATCAGACTTAATGTAACAGCACTGATAAACAGGCACAGGTCGTTCACCGGCAACAGTTCGGAGATAAGCATGGATTGTGCATCCTCTTCCTCTTCAGGAGTCCATGAACTGTTGGTCCATGTTTGCAGAAACATAAATTTGAGTGTATCTTCATGCCGTTTCAGTACATCGTCCATTTTCTCGTCGGATAACAGCCCGCTGACTGCCAAGTCGTCATTGAATGACTCCAGCATATGCAGCAGTTTTTTTAGAGTGTATGCTGACAAATCTTCCGATCGGGGAGTACGGCGTACCTCGTGATAATATCTTGATGAGGCGTTATCCAGCATGAGCAGGCGCGAACGGTCGGCTATTTCCCATGTATCAGCCACAAGTTTTCTGTATACATTCCAGCGTTCAGGGTCATTCGCTCCCTGGCGCATATACTCCAGCATATACTTGTAGGAGGTTTGCAGCTGCTCCATACGGTTACGTAAATCCCAGTCCGGACATTGCCAGAGCAGGGACTCCAACTGCATCAGAGCTTCCTTAAGTCTTTTTTCTTCTAGTAGAGAGCGTATATAGGCGTATTGTTCATTGATCGTTTTTTCGTTCATAATGGTTCAATTATTTATATGTAATAGAACAAAAAGGATGCCAAAAAGTTAGAATCTGACTTGCACCTGTGCCTGTATCATATTAGAATCCTTCTGTCCGTCTCCTTTTTTATCACAAAAAGTATATTGTGCCTGTACACGACATCTGGGGTAAAACCAGTATTGTAGTCCGGCAATGTAATTATTTTGTTTGAAATCAGCCGCCTTGTTCGGATTGAAATAATCGAAAGAGGCAATGAAATCGAAATTTTGTACTAAACGTACGCTGCCTGTCGCATAGAATCCTTCACTTTTTACGTTTTTGTCTTTTCCTGCGAGATATTCCGTACGGAAATTGAAAGCGGAAGTCGTGACGACACCTCCCAGGCTCATACGTTTCTTTGCGTAATTTTCTCCTGTTTTGATTCCTGAATATTGCGAGTCGGCTATGGCATGCCCGGTCCCCCGAATGAAAGATCCTCCTACGGATAGCCATTTGTTAGGATACACCATCAGATTGCCGACTACATCTTTCTGACTGTTTTTATCTTTGGTATTTAGCCCCTGTCCGTTCATGACGGCAAATTTGTATTGCAGGAAATCATGAAAAAGTTTTCCGTGAATCATCATACCAATGTCTCGTCCGGAAGTCATCCCATAACATTTGTCACTACCGCTGACTCCTGCCAGATAGCAGACTGACTGCGAATAACAGTTGATCAATTCTACTGTGGTGGGAGACAACTCGTTCTCAATGGTATAAGGTACTTTAAATTCTCCGATACGTGCTGTAAGTCCGGAGAAAATCCGGTAATCCGTATATACTTCGAGCAACATGCCGCCATTGTAGAAGTCATACATAAAATCGCATGTCCATCTGTCGGTGATTTTACCGTGTGCCATGAAGATGATCCGTTTGATGTCGAATGTGTTGTCCGGATTGGCAGCGTCATCGTATGTGTACCCCAGTTGTGCATAACCGGCCAGACTGATCCGTTCTTTCAGCGTATTGACAACTTGGTTCAATGGTGTTTTCTCCTGTGCTGTGAGCGTATTCTGTATACCGGACAGAATGAACGCGATCATTGAGAGTTGTAAGAGTGTTTTTCGCATGTGACTTGTTGTTATTTGATAGTGGTTGAATTTGTTTTTATAAAAGTTGTATCTATCAGATGATGATGGTCGGAATATGTCTGAGATATCCGGTTGTTTGCTTTCAGCCAGGATACTGCTTTATCTAGGTCGTCAGCTGAGGCCCGCTCCGCTTTTCTGTAAACAGGAAGTGCGATGAGGCCGGTCAGGTTTTCCGGGACACCGATCTCTATCAATACCTGTTTCCATTCTTTTTGAGGGTGCATTTTTATATAGTCTATTCCCAGATTATATCCGGTGATTAGTAGTTCGATTTCTTTTCTTTTTTCGTTGATCGCTTTTCGGGAGAAGGCAGTAGTGGTGAAGTCAATTCCCAATTCCTGTGTACTTATCAGAGACCGGTGCCGGGCATTCATTGCAATAGAGGCTGCCGGGTCGGGGAGGAAAGATGCGTCAATCTGATCGTATTGAAGCATTTGCAGGCGGAGAGGAAGCTGGGCTATTTCCGGTTTGTTCACTTCGGCTTGGCTGATTCCTGCTTTGTTCAGTAGCTGCTCGGTTGCATATTCGATAATGGTATTGCGTGAGACAGCAATATTTCTTTCTTTGAGTTCTTGAAGTTGGTTGATGCCGTTCTCTTTGGAGACGATAAAACAGAAATAACCGTCATTCTTCAGTATGATTCCTAAGTCGGTATGGTGGATAGCCTGTTGAGTTACCGCACTGAGATAGTCAGTAATCATGCCATCTATTGATTGGGTTTGAAAAGCTGCGTCGCGGTCATTGGCGGAATTGAAAGGAAGAATGGTTATATCCAAGCCCAAAGAGTCGTAGATTCCTTGTGCTTTGGCTATGTGAAAGGGAAGTCCGTCCAGCGTCGGAAGTATTCCCAGCGTGAGTGGTTGCAATTCCGTTGAAGGCAAAAAGACACTTTCTCCTTTTTTTCTTTGGCAAGAATAAAGGAAGAAAAGGAGGATACAGAATATGAGTGCCGCTCTCTTCATGCCTGAATGGATGGATAAGGTATAAATAAGGGCAACTCTTTTCACAAAGAACTGCCCTTGTAACACTTAATAGTACTAAATCATTATTCATTAATAGCGGCGATACCCGGAAGAACTTTTCCTTCGATTGCTTCGAGCAATGCGCCACCACCTGTAGAAACATAAGATACGCCGCTAGCCAGACCAAACTTGTTGACACAAGCTACAGAGTCGCCACCACCCACAAGTGAGAAGGCACCGTTCTTAGTTGCTTCAACGATAGCTTCACCTACTGCACGTGAGCCGTGAGTGAAGTTTTCGAATTCGAATACGCCTGTAGGACCGTTCCAAAGAATAGTCTTGGATTCTTTGATTACGTTAGCGAAGATTTCTTCAGTCTTAGGACCGATGTCAAGACCTTCCCATCCGTCAGGAATTTCGTCAACAGCACAGAACTGAGTGTTAGCGTCGTTAGAGAAAGCGTCAGCGATCTTGGCGTCAACAGCCAATACAAGGTTTACACCTTTTTCTTTAGCTTTCTTGATCAGATCTAAAGCCAGGTCAAGTTTATCGTCCTCACAGATAGAGATACCGATTTTACCACCCATTGCTTTAGTAAATGTATAAGTCATACCACCTGCAATGATCAGGTTGTCTACCTTGTTCAACAGGTTTTCGATGATTTCGATTTTGGAAGAAACTTTAGAACCACCCATGATAGCAGTGAACGGGCGTTTGATGTCGTTCAATACTTTATCAACAGCTTTTACTTCTTTTTCCATCAGGTAACCAAACATCTTATTGTTGGTATCGAAGTATTTAGCGATCAGAGCTGTAGAAGCGTGTGCGCGGTGAGCTGTACCGAACGCGTCGTTTACGTAACAGTCAGCGTAAGAAGCCAATTTCTTGGTAAATTCTTTCTGGCTTTCTTTTACAGCTTTCTTTGCAGCCGCTTTTTCTTCGTCTGTAGCATCTTCAGCCAAACCTCTTGGCTTGCCTTCTTCTTCAGCATAGAAGCGAAGGTTTTCGAGCAACAGAACTTCTCCCGGTTGCAGAGCAGCAGCTTTTACTGCAGCTTCTTCGCCCATGCAGTCGTTAGCGAACTGAACTTCAACGCCCAGCAGTTCAGACAGATGTTTGATGATATGTTTCAAAGAGAATTTGTCGGCAACGCCTTTCGGACGGCCCAAGTGAGAACCGATGATGATGCTACCGCCGTCAGCCAAAATCTTCTTCAAAGTAGGAAGAGCTGCACGCATACGAGTGTCATCTGTAATGTTGAAGTTTTCGTCCAGGGGTACATTGAAGTCCACGCGAACAAATGCCTTTTTACCGGCAAAATTGAATTTGTCAATTGTCTGCATAATACTCTATTTTTATTTAAAAGTGTTTTTAATATTCTCTTTTTTGATCGACCGCAAAGTTACTATTTATTTCGGTTCCTTGCTATTAAATCGTTATTTATTCTTGGCTTTTGGTGCCTCTTTTGTAACTTTATAAGTGTTACAGAAATATTTGCACATCATTTGCAAACCGCAGGTGTCACATTTCGGGGTACGTGCCTGACAAACATAACGACCGTGTAAAATAAGCCAGTGATGGGCTATGGGAATTAAGTTTTCCGGAATATTCTTTACCAGTTCTTTCTCTACGCTGAACGGAGTCGTACAGCTGTCCGGCACCAGACCGATACGGTGACTGACACGGAAAACGTGTGTATCTACCGCCATTGCCGCTTTATTGAATACAACGGACTGAATCACATTGGCGGTCTTTCTTCCTACACCGGGGAGTTTAATCAGATCCTCCATGTTGTCGGGTACTTTGCTATTGAAGTCATTAACCAGCATTTTGGCCATCCCTACCAGATGTTTGGCCTTGTTATTCGGATAAGACACGCTCCGGATATATTCGAAAATAACTTCCGGAGTACTGGCAGCGAGAGCTTCCGGGGTAGGGAAGTCCCTGTAGAGAGGGGGAGTGATCATATTCACTCGTTTATCCGTACATTGTGCAGAGAGAATGACGGCGATCAGCAATTCATACGGATCATTATAATGTAATTCTGTTTCGGCTACAGGTACATTTTCCTGAAACCAGGCAATAACTTTTTCATAACGTTCTTTCTTTCTCATCTTAGTTTGTTTTTATGGTAGTGAGGCGTTACTTTTAATTTGAAATAAACAGCGGAGACGACTGTCAGGCAGGCACCGAAAAGATACGCTTTGTCAAACGAACAGATTTCGGCTATATACCCTCCGGTCAACATACCGATACCGATTCCTACGTCCCATGAGGTCAGGTAAGTAGAAGTAGCTGTCCCCCGCTGGTTGTTGGGAGCAAGATTCACGAACAGGGTGTTGAATGCCGGAAACATAATTCCGAATCCGATACCCATGAGTAGGGCAATTCCGAAAAACAGTATGGTACAGACTGTATCATTCCATTGAATAAGGTACACGCAGGATGCGAGCAGGAAGAAACTGACTACAACCAGATAAAGTCCGGCGGCAATCACTTGCGTTATTTTTCCCCGGTCTACCAGTTTGCCTGAAAATATTCGGGAAATCGCCATACCAATCGCCATAAAGGTAAAGAAGAAACCTGTTTGTGTATGAATTCCTATTTCCCGGGCATACATGGCAACGTAGTTGGTGGTCATTCCGTAAGGTATGGAGAGCAGCAGCAAGCTAAGTCCCGCAGGCATTCCTTTCAATAAAATAAAACGGTCGAGTGAAATCGGCTCTCGCTTCACGGGCGGTTTATAAGGTGTTTTTACCAGACTTGCAGACAGGAATCCCAGCATACAGGAACCGAGCGCATAACAAAATATAGTGGCGAAAGAAACTCCTCCGTCATGTAAGAACAGCCCGAACATCGGCCCGATGGACATGGCGATATTATTGGTCAGTCCATAATATCCTAGTCCCTCTCCTCTGCGGGAAGAAGGCATAATATCAATAACTACTGTATTTCCGCCTACCGTGACCATGCCGAAAGAGACTCCATGAATAATTCGGAATATAATAAATAAGGTGAGCGAACCGGCAATAAGATATCCCGCAAACATCAGCATAAAGATGAAATAAGCGAAGAGATAAAGTGGCTTGCGGGCGAATGTATCCAACAGATAACCAGAAAACGGGCGAATACAAAGTGCAGCTACCGTATAACAGGAAAGCACGATGCCGATAGTGGAATTTCCAGCCTGAAAAAACTCGGATAAATAAAACGGCAAAACAGGAATCAGCAACCAGAAACCGAAGTAGAGCAGGAAGTTGGCTGCCAAGATGAAACAATAACCGGGAGTAATGAGTCTATCCTTTGCCATAATAATAAGCATTCAATTTACTAATGAAGATAATCAGTCAATGTCCTCAGTTAGTGTCATTGTTATATTGATAGAATGCCAATGTCCCGATTACCGTTTGACGGTTTTATCGCGGACATTGGCACACTGGTAGATTTGCACTTAATAGGCCGCTTCGAATTCCTTTAAGAAGCGTGTATCATTTTCAGAGAACATACGAAGGTCTTTCACCTGATACTTCAGGTTAGTGATGCGCTCGATACCCATTCCGAGAGCATATCCACTGTAGACTTTGCTGTCGATGCCGTTTGATTCGAGCACGTTCGGATCTACCATACCGCAGCCGAGGATTTCCACCCAGCCGGTATGTTTGCAGAACGGACAACCTTTACCGCCACAGATGTTACAGCTGATATCCATTTCGGCACTTGGCTCTGTAAATGGGAAGTAAGACGGACGCAGACGGATTTTAGTATCCGCACCAAACATTTCTTTAGCGAAAAGCAGCAATACTTGCTTTAAGTCGGTGAATGATACGTTTTTGTCTACATACAATGCTTCTACCTGATGGAAGAAACAGTGTGCACGGTAGCTGATAGCTTCGTTACGGTATACACGTCCCGGACAGATAATGCGGATAGGAGGTTTTGAAGTTTCCATCACACGGGTTTGTACGGAAGAAGTATGAGTACGGAGCACAACATCCGGATGAGCTTCGATGAAGAATGTGTCCTGCATATCGCGTGCCGGATGATCCTCGGCAAAGTTCAGAGCCGAGAATACATGCCAGTCGTCTTCAATTTCGGGACCTTCGGCAATACTGAATCCCAGGCGTGCGAAGATATCGATGACTTCGTTCTTTACAATCGTAATCGGATGACGTGTACCGAGTTCTATCGGATAAGCCGAACGGGTCAGGTCCAAGCCGTCACAACTGTTATCCTGACTTTCGAACTGTTCTTTCAGCGCATTGATTTTGTCCTGCGCTTTAGTTTTCAGTTCATTCAGTCTCATGCCGACTTCTTTTTTCTGTTCGGCAGCTACGTTACGGAAATCCGCCATCAAATCGTTAATGGCTCCCTTCTTACTCAGGTATTTGATGCGGAGAGCTTCGAGTTCTTCGGCATTGGAGGCGTGCAAAGCTTCTACCTCTTTCAGAAGTTGTTCAATCTTAGCTATCATATTTTTGATGTATTGTTATTCAGTTTCTTAGTAAAAACCGTGCAAAGATATAATTTTATCACGAACCATCGAAATAATTTGTATCTTTGTTGCCGACATGTACCGAAAATCGGGGAGCACATATGAAAAAGATTGTTATTTCTCTTCTACTATTGACATTATCGTTTCGCCTGTCAGCTCAGATTGATTATCTGGAGCCGGTGAAGCCTTTTACTACCTATACTGGTGAGTTGGGTGAGTATTATCGGAATGTATTTTCTTTGCTTAATACAGGTTTTCAACAGCCTCCTTATGCGCGTTACGTGGCAATTCCTTCTTTTTCGCCGGAGTATGCAATGTCGGTAGAGAAGAAGAACGGGCGTTGTCTGCTGATTGCAAATACATTGTCGCGCACCTATTGGCAGGCAGAGAAAGGGACGGTGAAGGTAGAAACGAAATCAGTGCCGATCAGTCAGTCTTTATACCAGTCTTTGGGAGCTATTGCCCGTTTGGTGACAAGCCAGATACAAGATATGGACGGTTCCACAGCCGGGTTGGATGGAGTTGTTTATTACTTTTCTTCGACAGATGCAAAAGGGAAAGAGATCATGGGGCGGAAGTGGTCGCCGATGAAAGGAACTTTGATGGAGCGCCTTGTGTTGGTGTGCCAGTCGGCTTACATGTTGTCTCAGGGAGAAAATATCTCCGAACAAGCGTTGGCAGAGGAAGCCAATGCTCTGTTGAAAGAATTGGAGACTCGTGCGAAAGAACAACCGGATGCTTATAAAAAGCCGGTGTATGTAGGTATTTACTCGGTGGGGGTGAAGCAGAGGAGCCCTTCAGGCAAGGAGATAGAGGAATTACCTCACTTACCCGATAGTTGCCCGAATGAATATGTTGCTGCCCGGATGGTTTATCCTGCGGATTTGTTGGCTAAGAATATTTCAGGATATGCCTTGTGTGAGTTTACCATAGATAAGGAAGGAGTCATTCTTCGTCCTCATATTCTGAAATCTACCCATCCGGAGTTTGCGGAAGAAGCTCTTCGTATTGTGAAGGAAATGCCGAAGTGGACTCCTGCGCTTGTGGGTGGTAAGCCTGCTGACAGTACTTATACATTGTATGTGCCTTTCCGCCCTCAACTGTATAAAGAGCAGGTACGTGAGCGTGGTTTGTCCAAAAAAGATTAAAGTCCGGAACTTTTCTTATTTTATATTGTATTATTAGCGTAACCAATTTAAAATAGAAAAGATATGGATGATATGATTAACAGACATGATTCGATTGCCGAAGAGAACATCGAACCGAATGGTCGCCCGGCAACAAACGAGTTTGAGGAATGGAGTGACGAAGTTTCTGACCGTGCAGATAATGTTTTTAAGAAAGACAAGAAAGAGGGTCCTGTTAAGGATCGTGAAAAGCGAATCAAAGAAATGGATGAAGTAATAAAAAAGGACCTTGAATAAAGGTCCTTTTTGGTTTTCTTTTTATCACATCACCCTTTTGAGTGTTTGGCAGCATTGCGTTTCTGTTTCAAACGTTCTTTTTCTGCCTTGTATCTGTTCTTGAGGACTTTGATTTTTTCTTTTTTGACATCTTTAGGTGAGTCACTGTCTTCGATAGCTTCTTTTTCCCGTTCAAACTTCTTTTCCAGTTGTTCTAGACGATTGTCATATCTGTCACTAATGGCTTTCTTCATTCCATCGTTGTAGTCTATGCTTTCGTAATGACTTTCCCAGGTCTTGACTTGATTCTCCATGAGAATTTTCCTGATAGCGGCTTTGTGTTCAATGGCTAAAGCTCTTTTTCTTTGTCCCTTTTCATACCCCGGCAGATTACTTTTTCCGATGGCTCTGAATTTAGCTCCAACTTCCCGGTTTAATTTCTTGATTTTTGCAATTTGGTCGGCTGACAGGTTCAACACCTTATCCGATTCGATTCTTTTGTAGACATCGAAATTTGCATCCTGAGCATATGTAAATGATACAAATGCAGATGCAACAAAAACTAAAATTGCTTTTCTCATAATGTAATTTTAATAATAAATAATCGAGGGTAAAGATAGGGCTATTAATGAATGAACAAGCTTTTAATCTATGAAAACATATTAAAATGACAGTTTCCGTCTTGTTATGTTAGCTTTTGGATATAGGCTTGCATTTTATGAAATTTTTTTTAGTAACTTTGTTGCTAATAGATACATGGGGAACTTTATTAGCTTTGATTGTTTCCAAATTGAAGAAAGAAACTAAAAATGTAGATTTTATGATAAAGGCATTATTGCTTGATGTAGATGGTACTTTATTGAGTTTTGAGACTCATGCGGTATCCCAGTCTTCTATTGACGCTCTTAGGAAAGCTCATGATAGGGGAATAAAAATAGTGATAGCTACCGGTAGGTCGGCATGTGATCTTCGTGAAATAGAATCTGTACCGTATGATGGAATAATTGCATTGAATGGAGCTGATTGCATTTTGCATGATGGTACTGTGATAAGAAGAAGTCCGATTCCGGATAAGGATTTTAAGAAAGCAATGGAGATTGCACGGGAGTTTGATTTTGCTGTTGCTCTTGAGTTGGATGAAGGGATATTTGTCAATCGTCTTACCCCTATCGTCGAGAAGATTGCCCGAATCGTAGAACATCCGGTCCCGCCGGTTGTAGATATTGAAGAAATGTTCGGTAAGAAAGAGTGCTGCCAGCTTTGTTTTTATTTTGATGATGAAACAGAGAGAAAAGTGATGCCGCTTCTGCCCACTCTTTCCTCCTCTCGCTGGCATCCTTTATTTGCTGATATTAATGTTGCGGGAACAAGTAAGGCTGCCGGTCTTTCATTATTTGCTGATTATTATAAAATTGAACCTTTAGAAATAATGGCGTGTGGTGACGGTGGTAATGATATTCCTATGCTGAAAGCTGCCGGAATAGGAGTAGCTATGGGCAATGCATCCGAACAAGTCAAATCTGTTGCCGATTTTGTTACTGATACGGTAGATGATAATGGACTTTGTAAGGTGTTGAAGCGTTTTGGATTAATTTAATATTAATAATGGAGCTGATTGGAGGCTAACTTAAAAAGAGTAACTTGTGACAAGTTACTCTTTTTAAGTTGTGGAGCGTATCGGACTCGAACCGATCACCTCGACACTGCCAGTGTCGCACTCTAGCCAGATGAGCTAACGCCCCGTTTTTTCTTAACTGACATAACGTTTGTAAACGTTTTGCTTTTGTTGGCGCAAATATAATGGAATATTCTGAAATAATTGCTATGTTTGCGGAAATAAATATATTGAAAGGACGATGATATGCTGATTTATAATACAACTTTTCAGGTGGACGATGCTGTTCACGATAATTTTTTGATTTGGATAAAAGAGAGCTATATACCTGAAGTGCAGAAGCACGGAACATTGAAGGCCCCACGTATTTGCCGGATATTGAGTCATCGGGACGAAGGAAGTTCTTATTCTCTGCAATGGGAAGTAGAAAGTAGTGGATTGCTGCATCGCTGGCACATGGAACAGGGAGTACGACTGAATGACGAACTGAAGAAAATATTCAAGGATAAAGTAGTCGGATTTCCGACATTGATGGAGATAGTAGAGTGATTCAGCCGGTAAAAGAAAAGATTATTCTGGGTATTGACCCCGGTACGACCATTATGGGATATGGTATTCTGCGTGTGAAAGGTACCAAGCCTGAGATGATTGCTATGGGTATTATCGATTTGCGTAAATTTGCCAATCATTATTTGAAGTTGCGTCATATTCACGAACGGGTATTGAGCATCATCGAAAGCTATCTGCCGGACGAACTGGCTATTGAAGCGCCGTTTTTCGGCAAGAACGTACAATCCATGCTGAAATTGGGACGTGCTCAGGGAGTGGCGATGGCAGTAGCATTGAGCCGTGATATTCCGATCACAGAATATGCTCCTTTGAAAATCAAGATGGCTATTACCGGCAACGGACAGGCATCAAAAGAACAAGTGGCAGACATGTTGCAGCGAATGCTTCATTTTCCTAAAGAAGATATGCCTGTCTTTATGGATGCAACGGACGGTTTAGCGGCAGCCTATTGTCATTTTCTGCAAATGGGACGCCCGACAATGGAAAAAGGGTATAGTAGCTGGAAAGATTTTATTGCGAAGAATCCCGATAAGGTGAAATAAACTCGCGATGAAACAGGAGTGGAGTGAGTAAGGTAATAAACAAGTAAGTTGTAGGTAATGTGAGTACCACAGGGAAGGTTTAGTATGAAGATGGGAACTAATTATTTAGCAATATTGGGGGGGACCACGGTGACGACAGTAATGAGTTGTACTACTGCGAAAAAGGAATATATGTCTTATGAATTATATCCGGTTCGTACGGGAAATCTGATTGAAATGGAGTATACACCGGAGGCAACAAAGTTTATTCTTTGGTCGCCTACGGCAGATGAAGTGCGCCTGATGCTTTATGAGGCAGGTGAGGGCGGACACGCCTATGAAACGGTAAAGATGCAACCGGGAGAAGAAGGTACGTGGTCGGCTGTAGTAAATAAGGACCTCATCGGCAAGTTCTATACTTTTAATGTGAAGATTGATGACAAGTGGAAAGGAGACACCCCTGGAATAAATGCTCGTGCTGTCGGAGTGAACGGTAGACGGGCTGCCATTATTGATTGGCAATCCACCAACCCGGACGGTTGGGAGAGTGACATTCGTCCCCCTTTGAAGTCGGCTGCCGATATGATTATTTATGAGATGCACTACCGTGATTTTTCGGTAGATTCCACTTCAGGTGTGAAGCATAAAGGGAAATATCTGGCACTGACCGAACATGGAACGATGAATTCCGACAAGTTGCTGACAGGAATCGACCATCTGATAGAACTGGGCGTGACACATGTACACCTGCTTCCTTCTTTTGACTATGCTTCGGTAGATGAAACCAAGCTGAATGAAAATTCGTATAACTGGGGCTATGACCCACAAAACTATAACGTGCCGGATGGTTCCTATGCCACCGATCCCTACCAGCCTGCCACTCGTGTGAAGGAGTTCAAGCAGATGGTACAGGCATTGCATAAAGCAGGTATCCGTGTGATTATGGATGTAGTGTACAATCATACATTCAATACGGACGAGAGTAATTTCGAACGTACCGTTCCCGGTTATTTCTATCGCCAGAAAGAAGATAAATCGCTGGCTAATGGTTCAGGATGTGGCAATGAGACTGCCAGCGAACGCCCTATGATGCGTAAGTTTATGGTGGAATCCGTTCTCTATTGGATAAAGGAATACCATGTGGACGGCTTCCGGTTTGACTTGATGGGAATTCACGATATCGAAACGATGAATGAGATCCGGAAGGCGGTGAATATGATTGATCCCACAATCTGTATTTATGGAGAAGGATGGGCAGCCGAAGCCCCCCAGTATCCGGCTGATTCTCTGGCAATGAAAGGAAATATAGCACAGATACCCGAGGTGGCTGTTTTCTCTGACGAGTTGCGTGACGGACTTTGTGGCCCCGTCGGTGATAAGCATAAAGGAGCTTTTCTTGCCGGAATTCCGGGAGAAGAGATGAGTGTAAAGTTCGGTATAGCAGGAGCCATTGAGCATCCGCAAGTACATTGTGACTCGGTAAATTATACTAAAAAGCCCTGGGCAAAACAGCCTGTGCAAATGATTAGTTATGTCTCCTGTCACGATGGTTTATGCCTGGTAGACCGGCTGAAAGCAAGTATGCCCTCCATCACTCCTGAACAACTAATTCGCCTTGATAAACTGGCACAGACCGTCGTCTTTACTTCACAAGGCATTCCGTTTATTTATGCCGGAGAGGAAATCATGCGTGACAAGCAAGGCATAGATAATAGTTATAAAAGTCCGGATGCGGTAAATGCCATCGACTGGCGGCGTAAGACAACTAACGGTGATGTTTTTATTTACTATAAACGATTGATCGACCTGCGTAAATCTCATCCGGCTTTCCGTATGGGAGATGCCGCTCTGGTCCGGAAACATCTGGAATTTCTTCCCGTGGAAGGAAGCAATCTGATTGCTTTCCGTCTGAAAGACCATGCAAATGGAGATCCTTGGGAAGAGATCATCGTTGCATTTAATTCTCGTCCTACTCCTGCCAAACTGGCTGTTCCGCTTGGTAAATATACAGTTGTATGTAAAGACGGAGTGATAGATACGCGTGGATTAGGCATACAAAACGGGCCGGAAGTTATTATTCCCGGTCAGTCGGCTTTGATTTTATATAAGTAAATTCTAACAGAATAGAAGAATATGATTCAAAATACATTCAACATAGCGGGGGGCGTGGCACGCAACCCGCTAGTGCGTTTAGCTACTCCAATCACGGCAACCATTTCGGCTGGTGAACACATTGCAATCGTAGGACCTAACGGAGGGGGAAAAAGTCTTTTTGTCGATACTCTGATTGGGAAATATCCGCTGCGTGAAGGAGTGTTGCAATATGACTTTTCTCCTTCTGCCACTCAGACTGTCTATGATAATGTAAAATATATCGCTTTTCGTGATACTTACGGAGCAGCCGATGCTAATTATTACTATCAGCAACGCTGGAATGCCCACGATCAGGACGAAGCACCCGATGTTCGCGAAACGCTGGGAGAAATCAAAGACGAACAGCTGAAACAAGAACTGTTTGAACTCTTTCGTATTGAGCCGATGCTCGATAAGAAGATCATCCTTCTTTCCAGTGGTGAACTGCGTAAATTCCAGCTGACCAAAACTCTGCTGACGGCTCCCCGCGTATTGATTATGGACAATCCGTTTATCGGGCTGGACGCACCTACCCGTGAGTTGCTGTTCTCTTTGCTCGACCGTTTGACAAAGATGTCATCCGTGCAGATTATTCTGGTATTGTCGATGCTGGACGATATCCCTTCCTTTATAACGCATGTGATTCCTGTGGATAAAATGACGGTATACCCTAAGATGGAGCGTGATGCCTATCTGGAAGCTTTTCGTTCCGGAGATATAGCGGTTTCTTTTGATGGGTTACAGCAGCGTATACTTGATTTGCCTTATGATGGAAATAATTATGATTCCGATGAAGTAGTCAAACTGAATAAAGTCAGTATCCGCTATGATGACCGCACTATTCTGAAAGAGCTCGACTGGACAGTGCGCCGTGGTGAAAAATGGGCATTGAGTGGTGAAAACGGAGCCGGTAAATCCACTCTGTTAAGCCTTGTCTGTGCAGATAATCCACAATCCTATGCTTGTGATATCAGCCTTTTCGGACGAAAGAGAGGAACAGGAGAGAGTATTTGGGAAATTAAAAAACATATTGGATATGTAAGTCCGGAGATGCACCGTGCCTATCTCAAGAATCTGCCGGCTATTGAAATCGTGGCCAGTGGTCTTCATGACAGTATCGGATTGTACAAACGCCCCCAGCCGGAGCAAATGGCTATTTGTGAATGGTGGATGGATATATTTGGCATCGCCGAATTGAAAGATAAACCTTTCCTGCAACTTTCCAGTGGAGAACAACGCCTGGCGTTGCTGGCACGTGCCTTTGTTAAAGATCCGGAGCTGCTGATTCTGGATGAACCGCTTCACGGTCTGGATACTTATAATCGTCGTCGGGTAAAGAAGATTATTGAAGCCTTCTGCCATCGCAAAGACAAGACGATGATTATGGTGACTCACTACGAGTCGGAACTGCCGGGCACTATTACAGACCGTCTTTTCTTGAAGAGAAACCGATAGAAACAGACGGTTATCTGAAAAGCAATGTTCCGCTCTGCTATTCTGAACGTGGTAAAGAATGGCAGAGTAACTGAAAAGAATATCCTGTTTCTTTAATTAATAGGATGTGTGAACCAGAAACAGGAACCTTTTCCCGGTTCTGATTCTACGCCGATTTTCCCTCCCAGTTGTGTCACGATACTCTGGCAGATAGGCAATCCGAGTCCCGTACCGGGAATAAAGCTGTTGAGTTTTACAAATCGGGTGAAGATAGCTTCCTGTTTTTCCGGTTCTACTCCCATTCCTGTATCCTGAACAGAGAATTTCACTTCGTTTCCATTTATCTGATAATCGATGGTGATGCTTCCTTCGGAAGTGAATTTAAAAGCATTCGTCACGAAGTTCAGCAATACCTGATATAATCTGTTCTTGTCACTGGTGAAGGTCAGTTCGGGCAAATCATCTTTCAGGCGGAGTTCTACTTGTGGAGTCGCTTTCATTTGCATAGCCTGAAACAGATCGCTGCAAAGCTGTTTTGCATTCACTTTTTCGGGAATAATGTCAAAAGTTCCCGCTTCAATTTTCGACAAGTCGAGAATATCGGAAATAAGCTGAAGTAACAGCTTGTTATTATCTTCTATGATCGTGATGTACTGATGCTTTTCTTCCTGATCCTCCGCCTCTTCCAGCATACTCGAAAAGCCGATTATCGCATTGAGCGGAGTGCGTATCTCATGGCTCATGTTGGCAAGGAAGGCAGATTTTAAGCGGTCCGCTTCTTCGGCTTTATCCTTGGCTTTGATCAGCATTTGTTCGGTCTCTTTTAGCTGCGTAATGTCAAAGTTGATACACAGCATTTCAATGATGTTGTCCTGCGGTCGATAGTTACGGACCAGCACATTCACCCGTGTCCATGTGTAGTTTCCGTCAGCTCTGCGGATGCGTACATCCCTGCATAATTTCGAACTTTCACCTTTTATCACCTTAGCCAGGAAGTCGAGCATGACAGCCCGGTCCTCCGGATGGAAGTGAGAATGGATGCCGATAATTTCAGGTAACGGTGTACCTTCCTCTTCTCCTACATTTTTATACCAGCTGCTCAGGGCATACCCATCGCGGCTTAATGCGTCGAAATGAGCATATCCTACTTTGGCATAATCGCCTACCAGTTCAAAGAAATTCTTGAATTCCTGAATTTTGTTGTAGGCGATGGTGTTTTCCGTCTTGTCTACGTTTATCAACAGATAATTAATGGGCTGCCGAGCATGATCATAAAGTGTTGTTATTCTTGTTGTCAGATTAAGGAAACCGGATGATTTCTCCGATTCGTAATATCCGTTGATCTTTGAAAAATCATATTGGAAGGTGAATTCAATATCTTCGTTTTCTTTGATTTTCGGCTTTATCTCTTCCGGAAGAACCGGATTCTCAAAAATGTTAATGCCAATTATTTTTTCTTTATGAGTAATATGGAACATTTCCAGTTCCTTCTTATTTAAGTCAATCAGATCTCCGTTTTTATTATATAGTTCAATGCCGACAGGGATGTTTTTGTAGATATTGTGCAGAATACGTTCACTGTTGTGCAGTGCCCGGTAGGCGGAAGCCATGTGAGGGCTGTCCTGTGTTTCTGCTATTCCACATATTTTGGTGTTTCCTTCCTCATCCGTTTCCTGAAAACATCTTTTACTGCGAATCCACACCTCTCCTTGGGGAGTGTCGAGTAGATATACCTCTTCAACCGTTTGTTGCAATTTGTCAAAAGAGTAGCTGGTGGTATGATGCTGGTCCTCCCGCAAGATACGCTTATTGAAATCCTCAAAACTTATCACCCCGTCTTCGTCTATCCCAAGTAGTCGGGAGATGAACTCGGAACATACATAACTTTCTGTTTTTAAGTCCGCTTCCCACCATCCTATATTCGCTTTATTCAGCAATTTTTGCAGGAATGTATATTCTTTCTGTTTATTCGTTTTCAATGGTTTACTTGTTTTATCTGCGGTTGAATATTTATTTAGTTCGTAAAAATAGTCATTTCTATTGAATAATTTTCAATAAACCATCACTTTTAGGTATTGATACCTTCTGATTATTTCGTGAACTTTGTAGAGAAGCAAAATGTTGTATATATAAACAGAAGAAAGGAGACCATTAAGAATGAAAAAGATAGTATTACTTCGTCATGGAGAGAGTGCCTGGAACAAGGAAAACCGTTTCACGGGTTGGACGGATGTAGACCTGACAGAAAAGGGAGTTGCTGAAGCTGAAAAGGCGGGTGTCACATTGAGGGAATATGGCTTCAACTTTGATAAAGCCTACACTTCTTATCTAAAAAGAGCAGTCAAAACCTTGAACTGCGTACTTGACAAAATGAATCTGGACTGGATTCCTGTTGAGAAGAGCTGGCGTCTGAATGAGAAGCATTACGGTGATCTGCAAGGGCTCAATAAGGCGGAAACAGCAGAGAAATACGGAGAAGAACAAGTGCTGATCTGGCGACGCAGCTATGATATAGCTCCCAATCCACTTTCCGAAACCGATTTGAGAAATCCGCGTTTCGATTACCGCTACCACGAAGTACCCGATGCGGAATTGCCGCGTACCGAATCATTGAAAGATACCATCGACCGTATTATGCCCTATTGGGAATCGGATATATTCCCGGCTTTGAAAGATGCCCACACCCTGTTGGTCGTGGCACATGGCAATAGTTTGCGGGGGATTATCAAGCATCTGAAACATATCTCTGACGAAGACATCGTCAAGTTGAATCTTCCTACTGCCATTCCTTATGTATTCGAGTTTGACGAGAACCAGAATGTTTCCAACGATTACTTCCTGGGCAATCCGGAAGAGATCCGTAAGCTGATGGAAGCGGTAACCAATCAGGGAAAGAAAAAATAGCAGGCTTTGTGTGCCTGCATATCATTGTTATACATTTAAAAAAATAAAGTTATGAGTAAAATAGTTGATTTATTAGGAGATAAGACCAGTTATTATCTGGACCACACCTGTAAGACCATTGATAAATCGTTGATTTATATACCCTCACCGGATACTATCGATAAAGTCTGGATTGATTCGGACCGCAATATCAAAGTGTTGAATAGCTTACAGGCTATTCTTGGACACGGACGTCTGGCAAATACCGGTTATGTGTCCATTCTTCCTGTCGATCAGGATATCGAGCATACAGCCGGAGCATCTTTTGCTCCGAATCCTATTTATTTCGATCCGGAGAATATTGTGAAGTTGGCTATCGAAGGCGGTTGTAATGCGGTCGCTTCTACATTCGGCATTTTGGGGTCAGTTGCACGCAAATATGCCCATAAGATTCCTTTTGTAGTTAAACTGAATCACAACGAATTGCTGACCTATCCTAATTCATACGATCAGGTCATGTTCGGCACGGTCAAAGAAGCTTGGAATATGGGAGCTGCGGCTGTAGGTGCTACCATTTATTTCGGTTCCGAACAGAGCCGTCGTCAGTTGGTAGAGATTGCGGAGGCTTTTGAGTATGCTCATGAGTTGGGTATGGTTACCATTTTGTGGTGTTACCTGCGCAATAGTGACTTCAAAAAAGGTGGTGTGGATTATCACGCTGCTGCCGACCTGACCGGACAGGCTAATCGTCTTGGCGTTACGATCAAAGCAGATATTGTAAAGCAAAAACTTCCTACTAATAATGGTGGTTTTAAAGCAATCGGTTTCGGTAAGACAGACGAACGCATGTATACAGATCTTGCTACGGAACATCCGATTGACCTCTGTCGCTATCAGGTGGCAAACGGTTATATGGGACGTGTCGGATTGATCAATTCCGGCGGTGAATCTCATGGTGCTTCCGATTTGCGCGATGCGGTCATAACAGCTGTTGTCAATAAGCGTGCCGGTGGCATGGGATTGATCAGTGGACGTAAGGCTTTCCAGAAGCCGATGAATAAAGGTGTTGAATTATTAAACGCTATCCAGGATGTTTACCTCGATCCGGCAATAACCATTGCCTGATCTAGGAAAGATAAGAATTAATTCTTATCTTTGACTACCAGATAGTTAACCATTAAAAATTAGAGTTATGAAGTTTTTTATTGACACAGCCAATTTGGAGCAGATTCAGGAGGCGTATGACCTCGGAGTACTTGACGGAGTGACTACCAATCCTTCGCTGATGGCGAAAGAAGGCATTAAAGGTACGGAGAATCAACGTGAACATTACATTAAGATATGCAAGATTGTCAATGCTGACGTGAGTGCGGAAGTAATAGCAACGGATTATGAAGGGATGATCCGCGAAGGGGAAGAGCTTGCCGCACTAAATCCGCATATTGTTGTAAAAGTGCCTTGCATTGCCGATGGTATCAAAGCTATCAAGTACTTTACAGAAAAAGGAATTCGGACGAACTGTACACTGGTCTTTTCCATAGGACAGGCATTGCTGGCGGCAAAAGCCGGAGCTACCTATGTTTCTCCTTTTGTCGGACGTCTGGACGATATTTGTGAAGATGGGGTAGGGCTTGTCGGCGATATAGTACGTATGTATCGTACCTATGATTACAAGACTCAGGTATTGGCAGCTTCCATCCGCAATACGAAACACATTATCGAATGTGTGGAAGTGGGGGCAGATGTGGCTACATGTCCGTTGAGTGCCATCAAAGGGCTGTTGAATCATCCGTTGACTGATTCAGGACTGAAAAAGTTCCTGGAAGATTATAAAAAGGTAAATGGATAATCCGGTTTGAGAAACTAGGTTTTCTTCCAAATTATATGGATAGAGTGGGATGTGTCACAACTGACATATCCCTTTTTTTGCACAAGGGGCTGTGTCAAAACTAAGGCACATCCCCTTCTTTTTTTAATATAAAATAGTCGTTCCTCTTTTTTGTCTATGCGACTAT